>Ga0210390_10000428_pt1 | contig 45785 bp, 33 predicted proteins | sample IncBWH11OmetaG_FD_161050 | JGI IMG/M metagenome (GOLD analysis project Ga0210390, IMG submission 161050) | Forest soil microbial communities from Barre Woods Harvard Forest LTER site, Petersham, Massachusetts, United States - Inc-BW-H-11-O ... | reverse complement strand
TGGCCGTCCCCATCCGAGGCGGTCAACTTCGCAGTTTGCGTCATATTTGCCCAGCCGTCCGCGGCCTCGACAAACACGTACGCTGCTCCCTGAGATCGGTCGCCGTTGATGCTGGCACCCGGGGCTCCAACCACAACCGTACTTCCACTCACGGCGATGCTGTAGCCCAAGTTGTCATAGCTCCGCCCATCCGACGCGGTAAGCTCGGCCAATTGCAACCACGGATCGACTACCACGGGATATCGCGCTCCCGCGTCATCCACTTTGAGCAGCAATCGCCCGGCACGAAGTTCCATCCACGAGGACAACTGCCTGCCGTTTGCGTCGCACGCGACCAGTCCGCGATAGCGCAAGCTTCCCTTCCCACTGCGTCCTCGCAGCGTCAACCCAGCGCGGTCTTCGTCGATCGTCGTAATCGAATCTGCCGGAACGTCCAGAGCCACGGTCAAGGGCTGACCCTCCACCGACCCTGGTCGATCGTTAATCGTGAAGCCCTGTTCCAGTCCGCTGGGACCATTCACGTACCATTCCGTCAGCGATTCGTGCCGATATTCCACCCGATTAAGATCTGCTTTTGGAGTGACACTTTCGATGGCCTTGATCGCGTCGCCGTATCCGAAGCCATACAGTTTCATCCGCCAATGCGCTCCGCCGCCGCGCACCTCTACTCCGTCGGCGGTGAAATCTGCGGCCAGCATGTGCTCCGAACTTTCCGCATGAAGGCCTGCGGCCTGAACTTGCACCCGATAATCGCCAATGTCGCGCCCCAGCGCCGCCGAGATGCTCGACTGCGCAGTTGGCGGCAGACTCGATAAACCTGCGCCGAGCCGGTCCGACGCCCCAGCGCTCAATGACAGATGTAAGAAGAACGCGAAAACAAAGATTGCGCGTGCAGTTCGCATAAGAAAAACTCCTCAACCGGGTTTTATGAGATTTTCTGGAGCCCGGCTCCGTCGTCCGACCGCAGACCAGCCTAATGCAACGGTCTGAGGACCACAATATGCCACTAGGCCCACCCTAAAGACCGAGAAAAAGATTTTTGCATCTCGAAACTTCCTGCGGAATTTAGCAGGAAACGGGTGTAGAATGCTGGCCTCGTGTTGTTCACCCCGGTGGGCTGCTGTTCCAGCAAAATTACTCGTTGAGTTCAGGAGATGAGCCAGATGAAACCCCAGAAATTCTCACGCACCTTCTCTGGGTCCCTCACCGTGTTTGCTGTCATGATCGTGTTCGCGAGCGCTTCCTTCGCCGTCACCCCCAAGGAGACCGTGCTCCACCATTTCAAAGGCGGCAGCGACGGGGCTTATCCCGAGGCGAGTCTGATTGAGGACTCGGCGCACAATCTCTATGGCACCACCGCGAGCGGTGGAACGTCACACCTCGGTACTGTGTTCGAGGTCTCGCCGCCTGGTACTGCCTGGACCGAGACTGTACTCTACAGCTTCGCCGGCGGCAATGATGGCGCTTATCCCTATAGCGACCTGATCTTTGACAAGGCTGGCAATCTTTACGGCACCACGCTTTTAGGCGGAGGTCCGTCTTGTTACGGCGACCTCGGATGTGGGACCGTCTTCCAACTCGCGCCTCCAGCTACGCAAGGCGCACCTTGGACGGAGACCGTGCTTTATAGGTTTACCGGCGGGAGCGACGGCGGGGGTCCCTTCGCCGGCCTGATCATGGACAGCAAGGGCAATCTTTACGGCACCACTTTTGAAGGCGGCGCTTTCGTGTGCAGGAAAACCAGATGCGGCACTGTTTTTGAACTCAGTCCGCCAATCACCCAAGGCGGTCCCTGGACCGAAGCTGTTCTTTATTCCTTCGGCAAGGGCAGCGACGGCACCCATCCCGTGGGCAACCTTGCGTTTGGCTTGCGGGGCGCTATTTTCGGGACGACCTCAACCGGCAGAAGCAAAGCGAAGTACGGCACAGTCTTCAAACTAAGGCCTCCGGCCACCCAGGGCGGCCCCTGGACCGAGGAGGTACTCTACCGTTTCACGGATCTTAGCGACGGAGGCTTTCCGAGTGCCGGTTTGGTCACCGATAAAAGCGGAAATCTTTACGGCACGACCAGTGCAGGCGGACCCTCTGGGGATGGAGTCGTCTTCGAGATTTCGTTCGGCACGTGGGCGGAAACAGTGCTCTACAGTTTCACTTTCGGCAGCGATGGCGGGTACCCATTGGCACGCCTGCTGATCGATAAAACCGGCAACCTCTATGGCACGACCACCTTCGGTGGGATCAATTACAATGGCTCGGCCTTCGAACTCTCCCCGCCCACCGTGCAAGGCGGCCCCTGGACCGAAACCACACTCTACGACTTCGCGGGCGGACACGATGGAAGTAATCCCAACGCCGGCCTGACTTTCGGCGAGGGAGGACAACTCTACGGCACAACCCTGCATGGCGACACTCTGGATGAAGGCACGGTGTTCAGGATTATCCACTGACCGTCTTTGACGTCCATCTCCCAGCGCCTATGGCTCCGACCGCCCCGTCAAGTCCCTTAATTCCGCTGCGGAATTTACCGGAAACGGGTGTAGAATACTCTTCGCTTTGCGCTGCTTCCCGCGCTGGGAGGCTGTTTCGGCGAGATCATTCATTAAGGAGTTTAACCACATGAAACCCCAAGGATCCCCACGCACATCCATCCGAGGACTTGCGACGTTTGCGGTAATTGTAATGTTCGTGAGCTCCGCTTTTGCCATCACCCCTAAGGAGAGCGTGCTCTACCGCTTCAAAGGCGGTACTGACGGAGCTGTTCCCGCTGCCGGCCTGATTGAGGACGCGGCACACAACCTTTACGGCACTACCCTGGATGGTGGGACGTCTGGTCTCGGCACTGTTTTCGAGGTTTCGCCGCCGGGGACCGTTTGGACCGAGACCGTGCTTTACAGTTTCGCCGGCGGCAGCGACGGCGCCAACCCCTTAAACGGCAACCTGGTCGCAGACAAAGCTGGCAACCTCTATGGCACTACCTATGCCGGCGGGGGAAGTACAAATTGCACCGGCACTACCCCCGGGTGCGGCACCGTTTTCCAACTCGCGCCGCCAGCCACCCAAGGAGCCCCTTGGACCGAGACTGTGCTCTACAGCTTCACGGGCTTGAGCGACGGGGCCAATCCCGACGCGGGCCTGATCATGGACAGCAAGGGCAACCTCTATGGCACCACGGTTTACGGCGGTGGCGTGACCTGCGGGACAACCACTTGCGGCACGATCTTCGAACTCACCCCGCCGTCGACTCAGGGCGGTCCCTGGACCGAAACCGTGCTCCATGCCTTCGGCAAGGGCAGCGACGGCGCCAACCCCACCGCCGGCTTAACGTTTGGCTTGCGGGGGCGATTTTCGGGACGACCTCAAGCGGCAACAACAAGGCGAAGAACCGCATAGTCTTCAAGCTGAAGCCTCCAACCACGCAAGGTGGCACCTGGACCGAAGGGGTACTCTACCGTTTCACGGGTGGCACTGACGGAGGACTCCCGAATGCCGCTCTGGTCGTCGATAAAACCGGCAATCTTTACAGCACAACCTTTAAAGGCGGGCAGTCTTACGGCGTGATTTACGAGATCGCGTTCGGTACCTGGACGCAAAGCGTGCTCTACACCTTTACTGGCGGCAGCGATGGTGCAAATCCGGCTGCGGGTTTGCTGAAAGACAAGGCGGACAACCTCTACGGGACGACGACGTTTGGCGGCGAGAAGAACTATGGCTCGTCTTCGAGCTTTCGCCGCCCATCGCGCAGGGCAATCCCTGGACCGAGACCACACTTTACGACTTTCAGGGTGGCCACGACGGCAAAGCGCCAAACGCCGCCCTGATCTTCGGCAAGGGAGGACAACTCTACGGCACAACCTTGCTCGGCGGCGCTCCCAATGACGGTACAGTGTTCAGGATCACCCACTAAATAGGTGATTTCGGGGGGCCTGCCTGTGTGGCGCGGGCGCCCCCGCCCGCGTGTCGGCGCCCACTTGAAAGCACCCGCTGCCGACCAACTCGAGCGCCCGAGCACCGAGTTCGAGAGCCGAGTCTTTCAGCAAACCCTCTAGGGTCATAGGGTGTAGTTGCAGTCAGGGGGTGACATTATCTTGGAGGATTTACACAAAAACAATGAAACACTTTCCCCCGCTGGAGTATAGTGTTAACGCGCGATGCTAGCCTGGGCGGCGAAGTTGGGCTCGTCATCTCGAGTTTGTTGTCTCGCTCTCGGATCCCACGCTCGGTTTAGCATATAGCAGCCGATCGTTTCCCCGTCAAACAATCGCGCCAGAAACGGAAAGCAAGGAAATACCATGAGCGCAAAAACCTATATGCTGGCGACTCTGTTGCTCGCGGCTCTTCCCTCGACCGGCCAGACCTGCCAGTCGGGAGACTGCCAGACCGGCACGATCGCTGGACCTTTCACGGCGGCGCAGGTGGCTGAGAACAGCACTGTCGATCCCTTTGCCGTGTGTACCTCGTCCGGTTGTACGACGGATATCTTTAAGAACAATCAGATCGAAGGCATCGATGCGCAACAGAACATAGGCACGGGCTATCAGTTCTTCGATCAAATCTACGATACAGACGCGAACATTGCCGTCGGCCCGACCGTGAGTGGTCAGAATGCGCAAGTTCTCGAGTGGGTGAATAACCAATACGTGCAGGCCTTTGACAAAGTGACCGGTCAACCGATCTTCACCACCAGCGGTGGAACCACGGCCGTGCCGTCCAGCGTTACTGGCCTTTGGGCGAAATATGCTCAATCGGCGTGCACCACACCCACGGGAAACGTCCAGGTTATCTTTGACCGGCTGGACCATGTGTTCATAATCAACCGGCGGGTCACATTTAAACTTGTGGCCGGCGGGGTCCCTCACTACGCGTGGTGCATCGCCGCAAGTTCGACCAGCGATTTGTCCAACCCCAAGACACAGTGGTATGCGTACGAATACATTTTGGACACCGTGCTCCCCTGTGTGCCCAGTTCCGACAACTGCACCACGGGCGACATCTACTACTTCTTTCCCGACTGGCCGCGCATCGGCACTTGGTCGAACGCATTTTACGTCGCCTTCGATCTACTCGATCCAATCAACGCGTATTTACAGGACGGTGTCGAAGCCTGTCAGTTGGACCGTGCTGACATCGTGCAAGGTAAACCTTCACAGCCGATGACCTGTTACAACTACATGGTGCCAATTGCTCAGGAGCCCAGCCTGCTCCACTCTCTGGATGTGGCCGACATCGACAGCGCAAACAACCCTCCAAGCGGCGAGCCTGCCTACTTCTTGTCGACCGTCAACCCGAGCAATGCGCAACAGGGCGGAAACGGCCAACAGGTGTGTACCAGTCCGACCACGCCGTGCACCTCAAACCAGTTGGCGCTGTTCAATTGGGGGACGAGCGGATTTACCGGTCCGACCTTTATCACCGTCAACCCCTACACCCCCGGATGTTACGACACTTCCGGAACCGGCAGAGAGATCAACACGATTTGCATTCCGGAGCCCAGCACCGACCGTGCGGATGTCGGCGCCTACGGTCAACCTTCCTGCTTCTGGTTCAACACCCCCTGCGTGGACTCATTGGGCGATCGAATGGCGAATCGGCTGACCTATAACCACCTGTTGTCCAAAGGGCTGAGCGGAGAATATCTGACCGCGTCTCACGTAGTGATGGAGAGCACAACCGATCAGCGAACCGGCATCCGCTTCTATATTCTGAAGACGTCCGCCCAGGGAAAGGTTTCCGTTTTGGTCAACAGCGGCGGCACTTCCGGCCCCGCTGACTTGAAAGACACCACCGAGAAATCTTTCTACTTGCTGCCCAGCGCCGCTTTGGACAAAGCCGGCAACCTGGCTTTCACCTATACTTCATCCGGCAAGCACTGCCCCGGCTGTAAGATCCAATATCACCCAGCCCTTCATTTCGCGGTGTTGCCGTGGGGAGCCTCGAAGTTCAGCGTTAATTCTTTAATCATCCAGGGATCGGGAGACGAGCAAAACAACTGGCACTGGGGGGAATATGCAGCGACCGTCTTGGATTCGACCGACGGGCTGACGTTCTATGGAGTCGGCCAGTATTTCAAAGGCAACCAATCCGGAACAACCAACTGCACCCTGCCCACCGGCGATTGCTACACCTGGAGGACACGAATCTTCCGCCAGAAGGTTGCACCCTGAAGTTGTTCGGGAAACCCCCGTCCCAAATATGACAACCCGAAAAACTTCACCTCATAAATAGGGGGCGGTGAACCTGGGGGCTGGCCCATCCTTTCTGTCCGCATCTTACTCCCGAGGGTCCCTCACTCTGATCTCCAGTTTTGTGAAGAGATAGGCCGGGATTGCCATTGGCAATGATCGCTGAACAGCCCCACCCCTCGGACAGCAACCGGAAAGGCCACAACCACCTCCGGCCAAGCAGCATTTGTCACGTCGGGGCAACGAGCGAAGATGTGTGGGGGATTCTTGGGCTTGGCAGGGGGACGGGCGAGGACGCCCGTCCTCCACTGTAGACAACACCTAGTGCATGATCTCAAACACCGTGCCGGAGCCGTCGGCTCCGCCAGCCTGCGTGGTTCCGTAAAGATTGCCAGTCGCATCCAGGATCAGGTCGCCGGTGGGATGGTATCCGTCGGTGCCCTGTCCGAATTGATGGACCACGCTGTAGCTCCAGGTGCCGCCAGTGTTCGGCGCCAGCTTGAAGAGTGTGCCACATCCACCGCCGCAGAGACTCTGACTGGCGCCCTGCATGGTTGTGCCGTACAGATTGCCGCCGGCGTCCATGACCAGACCGGCAACGGGATTCGCCGCTGGAAGATCACCGAAACCGTGAAGCAGCTTTTCTCTCCACCCACCTCTTCCATTGGGCTGCAGCTCGAACACAACACCGAATCCGGTACCGCCGCCCTGGTACGCCGTGCCATAGAGATTGCCAGCTGCATCAAACACGACGTCGCCGTAAGGATACTTTCCGTCGTACCCCTTGAAGGCGTGAAGAACACTCTCAGTCCATCCGCTGGAATTGGGAGCCAGCTTGAAGATGGTGCCGTATCCGGAAGCGCCGCCCCCGTAGGTCGAGCCGTAAAGATTACCGGCGGCGTCAAAAATTAAGCCATCGTAGGGCGAAGCTCCGTCGGCCGCGCCGGTGAACGCGTGTAGCACGCTCTCGGTCCAGTTGCCGGAATTGGCGGTCAGCTTGAAGACCGTGCCGCAACCTGAGCTGCACGCGCTGTCAACATCGCCGCCGAGCACGGTTGTGCCGTACAGATTCCCGGTGGCGTCGAAGAGCAGTCTGGCATTGGGTTCGCGTCCGTCGCTGCCTCCGGTGAAAGTGTAGAGCACGCTCTCCGTCCAACTGCCCGAAGCAGGCGTGAGTTTGAAGACAGTGCCGCATCCCAGAGAGCAGTTCACATTCCCGCCGTAATTAGTCGTGCCGTAGAGACTGCCGGCCGCATCGAAGATCAGGCCGCCCGACGGCTGAGCTCCGTCCGCGCCCCCAGTGAAATTGTAGAGCACGCTTTCGGTCCAGGTTCCGTTCTGGTTAGAAGTTATCTCGAAGACCGCGCCCTGATTGTAGGCTCCGCCAAGTTCCGTGGTGCCGTAAAGATTGCCGGCTTTGTCGAAAACCAGGCCCGCGTAAGGAAGCTTGGGGTCAGTGCCGCCCGCAAAGTTGTACAGCATATTTTCTGAACCAGATCCGCCGCTGGGAATAACCGCTTCAGTCTGGTTGGAATACTCGCTTTGCGTTCCATCCTGATTAACGGCCGTGGTTACATAAAAATAGGTTTGGCCGCCTTGGACGGTGCTGTCGGTGTAGGTGGTGTTTGGATCCAGAGTTGAATTGATCTGGGTGTAGGGTCCGCCGGCAGTCGGGCCGCGAAACACGTTGTATCCGATGACGCCCTGGGTGGTGCTGGCATCCCAGGACAGGTTGACGGTGTGCGCAGCGGCTAGGACGGGAAAGAAAAGAAAGCTCAGAAAAACAAGTTGGCAAGCAAATATCTTCGACTGGGTCGTGAGGGAGATCACGATACCGCCTCTCTTGCCCGTGCTCGCGCACGGCGGGGGATTTGAAGAGCCACCTGAACCGCCGTTGCTGACCAGATGTTCCGCGGTCAAGCAAACGGAAGTGCAGATTCGCCATTATTATGTTTCCTGCCAACCTCCAACAGATCACGGAAGTACACGCACGGATGCCCATTTGCCGCGCCCAGCTTGTCTGGACGGGCATCTTACATCATTGGACGGTTTGGTGGGAAGTCATCGCCTAGCCGTTCATCACGCGAGCCTGCGAACGAATCGACGCCGACCCCGCACGCACGACGCCACGCCTGTACAGGTCCGAGCGGTGTATCCTAGGAAATATTCCATGCTGGTTAAATGTGAAAAATGCGGTTATGAAAACTTCCCGCAGCACCGCTTCTGCGGGATGTGCGGCGCTGAGCTGCCTTCTCCCGTGGGCCCGTCCCTACCACGACCGAGTCCCCAGCCGCCGCTGGCGCCGAAGCCAGTGATTCGGCCTTCGCCCACCGCACCGCCCAGTCGACCTTCACCCGCCGCGTCGGAGCGCGAACCTGTTGACCCGCGGAGCGTCAGTTACCTGCTGGAAGACGAACCGGCTCCGAGTCACCGTGGCCGGTATGTGTTGTTGGTTATGCTGCTAGTCGCGATTGTGGCGGGTTGGTACTGGCGACAGGATTTAGGTCCGCTGGCTGCCAGGCTTTCGGGTCGCGTTGGAGGCGGCAGCGCTCAGCCGAATTCCGCGCCAGAGTCAGCTTCGCAGTCGACTGCGGAGCCTCCAGCGGCGCCCGGCGCGAATGCCGGGACTACGGTAGTGAAACCGACCTCATCACAGCCGCAAACTCCGGCACCCTCGGCGCCGGCTGCAACTGCGGCACCTAATGCGCCGGATGCGGCGCAGCCGTCACAACAGGATCAGTCCCAGCCATCCGATCAGGCGCAAACCGGGGACTCGGCGGTGGGCACTCCGAAGCCGGATGACGCGGGCGGGGCTGCGAGTCAGCCTGCGCCAGCACCCAAAGCGCCGACTCGGCCCGCAACTCCGCCAGCTACTGGGATCGATGCAACAGAAGCCGAGGGCGAAAAATATCTCTACGGAAACGGAGTGCCCGAAAACTGCGCTCGGGCGAGGAAGAATTTGCTGGCTGCCGCTCAGCACAACAATGCCAAGGCTCAGAACGTTTTGGGCACAATGTATGCGACAGGTCACTGCGCCACGCGCGACTTGCCGACGGCGTATCGGTGGTTCGGGCGATCGCTGCAAAAGGACCCCGGCAACACCCGCATCGAACAGGATCTGAAAGTTCTGTGGAGCCAGATGACGCCGGAGGAGCAGAAACTGGCGCTACGCGACACGCGGTGAAGTTCAGAAAGAGGCGTGCAGAGTTGTCCGTTTAAAGGGCGAGTCGCGCGTCTGCGAACATCCGCACTCAAGCCGAACGAGCGATAGCGATGGCAGCAGCAGAACGTCACGAAGTGAGCCTGCCCGGACGCGTGGAATCGTTTCAGACTCCAGGGCACAAGGCCGCCTCACGCCTGAAAATAGCCCACCGTAAGGCCTCTCGGTCAGGTCGCATGTAAGCTATTCACGGAGCCTTGGGTTTGAAGCCTAAAGATTTCGTTCTTCTTTCGCTACTTAGTTTGGGAGCGTTGCTGGTTCACGGCTACCATCCCTGGGCCGAGGATGCAGAGATTTATCTTCCTGGGGTTGAGAAAGTCCTGCATCCCGGGCTGTTTCCGTTTAACGCGCAATTCTTCGAATCGCACGCGCATCTGACCTTGTTCCCGAACTTCATTGCTGCTTCCGTGCGCCTGAGTCATCTGCCGCTCGAGGTCGTGCTGTTCTTTTGGCAAATCATTTCTATTTTTCTGTTTCTTCTGGCTTGTTGGCATCTCGTTGGCAAGTGCTTTCCGGATCAAAGAGCTTGTTGGGCTGGAGTGGCCCTGGTCGCGGCGCTTCTGACTTTGCCGGTCTCTGGAACGGGTTTGTATATCCTGGATCAGTACGTCAATCCGCGAAACCTCGTAGCTTGTGCCGGGATTTTTGCCATCGCGAAGGTCGTCGATAGAAAATATTTTCAGGCTGGATTGATTCTGGCATGTGCGGCGGTGATTCATCCGCTAATGCCAGTTTTTACTTTTTCTTATTGCGTTGTACTGCTCTGCATCAGGAAATTCGATCGGCGGTTCGCCGCTCTCGCATGCTTGTTGCCATTCAGCATCGCATTAGGGCCGGCTTCGCAGGCCTATCATCAGGTGGCGCTCTCGCATCCCAATCACTACCTGCTGCAATGGCAGTGGTATGAATGGCTGGGCGTGGCGGCGCCGCTGGCGCTCCTCTGGTGGTTCAGCGGGCTGGCGCGTTCTCGACGGTGGCACAACCTGGAACTGCTTTGCCGGGCGCTGATTGTTTATGAGTTGGTCTATTTGCCTGTGGGCGTCGTGCTGTCAATTCCTGCGCTCGAAACTCTGGCACGATTTCAGCCCAACCGCAGCCTGTATCTGCTTTATGTGCTTTTCGTGTTGTTCGCAGGCGGATTGCTTGGGGAATATGTATTGAAGAATCGAGTGTGGCGATGGGCAGCGCTGTTTGTGCCCTTGTGTGCCGGCATGTTTGTGGCTCAGCGTGATTTGTTTCCAGCCAGCGCCCATATTGAATGGCCGGGAGCCTCGCCGAAAAACCAATGGGTTCAGGCATTCGAGTGGATTCGAGTCAATACGCCTGGTGACGCGGTGTTCGCGCTCGATCCTTTTCATATGCATATTGCGGGGGAGGATGAGAACGGCTTTCGGGCCATCGCGCAACGAAGCATGTTGGCGGACGCGGTCAAAGATAGCGGGGCCGTGACCATGTTTCCTCCGATCGCGGAAGAATGGCTGGAGCAGGTGCAGGCGCAGAGCGGCTGGAAAACGTTTCAGGCGCACGATTTCCGGCGACTGCAAGCGGAGTATGGAGTCAACTGGGTTGTTCTGCAACGGCCGGGTGTTGCTGGTCTCGAGTGTCCTTACCTGAATCCCGCTGTGCTGGTTTGCCGCGTGGAGTAACGAAGAGGCGCGATTTTCTACATCGCGGGATCGTTATTTCAATCCGCGTGGCTGGCGGCTGGCGAAATCTTTCCCGGCAAATCGCCTTTCTTGCGGCTGGAACGCAGCCGCAGCCGGTCCATATACAAGTAGACGACCGGTGTCGTGAACAGAGTTAGCGCCTGGCTGACGATCAAGCCGCCGACGATGGTGAGGCCGAGTGGGCGACGAAGTTCGGAGCCGGTTCCTGTGCCGAGCGCCAGCGGCAGACCACCGAGTAACGCCGCCGCGGTCGTCATCATGATCGGACGAAAGCGCAGCACGCAGGCTTCGTGGATGGCTTCGAGCGGCGATTTGCCTTCTTTCCGTTCGGCCTCCAGAGCGAAGTCGATCATCATGATGGCGTTTTTCTTGACCAAGCCGATCAGCAGGATAATGCCGATCAATCCGATGACGTTGAGTTCGTTGTGAGTCATTTTCAGCGCCAGCAGTGCGCCTACGCCGGCGGAAGGAATAGTGGAGAGAATAGTTACGGGGTGAATATAGCTCTCGTAGAGAATTCCCAAAACGATGTATACCGCCAGCAGCGCGGTCATGATCAAGACGGGTTCGTTGGCCAATGATTCCTGGAAAGCGGCGGCGGTTCCCTGGTAACTGGCGTGAATGGTTGCGGGAAAACTAATAGACTTTTCCGCTTTGTCAATGGCCGTAGTCGCCTGACCGAGCGAGACGCCGGGGGCGAGATTGAAGGAAATTGTTACAGCAGGCCATTGTCCCTGATGGTTGACCGCCAGTGAAGTATTGGCAGGTCCGAAATGCACGAATGCTGAAAGCGGGACCATATTGCCGTTGGAGGAGTGAACGTAGACGCTCTGTAGCGTTTCGGGGCTCTGCTGAAACTGCGGAGCCACTTCCATGACCACGTGATACTGATTCAGCGGTTCGTAGATGGTCGAAACCTGGCGTTGTCCGAAAGCGTCGTAAAGCACGGAATCGATGTCGGCCGCGGCCACGCCGAGACGCGAAGCGGTGTCGCGATCGATGATCACATTGGCTTCCAGACCTTTGTCCTGCTGGTCGGTGTTGACCTGCTGAAGTTGCGGGAGGGCGCGCATTTTCTGCAGCAATTGCGGCGCCCATGTGTTCAGTTCATTCAAATCCTCGCCCTGAAGGGTGAACTGATACTGAGCCTGGCTCAAGCGACCGCCGATCTGCAGATCCTGCTGCGTCTGCATGTAGAGCGTAGCGCCAGGGACCTCGGCAAACTTTTTGCTCAACTCTCGAATTACCTGATCGGCGGTTAACTTGCGCTCACCCAGCGATTTCAAAGTGATGAACATGCGGCCCTGGTTCATGGCGGTAGTGCCACCGCAAAAACCGATCATGCTCAAAACATTCGGATCTTTCATTCCGATGTCGACGTAGCGCTTCATCTTGCGGCTCATGGCGTCGAAAGAAATGTCCTGGGCCGCTTGCACCGATCCCTGAATGCGCCCGGTGTCTTGCTGAGGAAAGAAACCTTTGGGGACTTGCTGAAAGAGATAGACGCTGAGGCATGCGGTGCCGATGGTGACCAGCAATACCCCGAACTGGTGGCGCAGGACCCACCCCAGCATGACGCGATAGAACCCGAGGATGCCGTCGAATATCTTTTCACTGAAGCGATACGCCCGGCCATGCTTTTCCTCATGAATTGGTTTCAACAACTGCGCGCACATGGTCGGGGTGGTGGTGAGCGAAACCGCCAGCGACACGGCAATCGCGATACTCAGCGTGACCGCAAATTCGCGGAAAAGGCGGCCTACAATTCCCCCCATCATGAGAATTGGGATGAAGACCGCGACCAGGGACGTGCTCATCGAAAGCACGGTGAATCCAATCTCACGGGCGCCGCGAAACGCGGCTTGGACTGGCGCCACTCCCTGCTCGAGATAGCGCATGATGTTCTCGAGCACTACGATGGCATCGTCTACTACGAACCCGGTGGAAATCGCCAGCGCCATCAGCGAAAGATTGTCGAGGGTGTATCCCAGAAGATACATCACGCCGAAAGTGCCGATCAGCGACAGTGGTACGGCGATGCTGGGAATGATGGTGGCGCGCACGGTCCGCAGAAAAACGAAGACCACGAGAATGACGAGGACCACGGAAATCACGAGCGTGATCTCAATGTCATGCAGGGAAGCGCGCACGGTAGTGGTGCGATCCGAGACCACTTCGAGCTTGATGGCCGGAGAAATGGAAGCCTGAAGCTGGGGCATCAACCCCAGAACGTTGTCAACGGTCTGAATAATATTCGCGCCGGGCTGGCGGAAAATAATGATAATCACCGCGCGTTTGCCGTTGGAGAGACCGTAGATGTGAGCGTCTTCAACTGAATCCTGTACGTCTCCCACATCTCCGAGACGCACCGGCGCTCCATTGTTCTTGTTGTAAGCCACGAGCAGCGGGCGATAGTCCTCCGCGTGCATGATTTGATCGTTGTCGTTCACTGTCCAGGCGTTGATCCCGTTGGCCACTTGCCCCTTAGGGCGATTGGCATTCGCCGCGCCCAACGCGGTGCGGACAGCATCCAGCCCAACGCCCGTGTTGTTGAGCAGATTTGGATCTAACTCCACGCGGACCGCAGGATTGGCACCTCCGCCTACGTACACCTGCCCCACTCCGCCCACCTGCGCCAGTTTTTGCGACAGGATGGAATTCGCCTGATCGTAAATGGCAGGCAAGGTGACGCTGTCGGAGGTCAGCGACATGAGCAAGATTGGCGCGTCCGCCGGATTCACCTTGCGATACCAGGGATTGCCTGGAAGATACGACGGCAACTGGCTGCGTGCCGCATTGATGGCAGCCTGGACGTCGCGGGCGGCGGCGTCAATATTGCGGGTCAGATCGAATTGCAACACGATGCCCGTCGAACCAAGCTGGCTGACGGAAGTCATTTGATTGATGCCGGCGATCCGTCCGAATTGCCGTTCCAGAGGAGTCGCGACGGCGGAGGCCATGGTTTCCGGACTGGCTCCGGGCAAACTCGCCGATACCTGGATCACAGGAAATTCAACCTGGGGCAGCGGAGCGACAGGAAGCTTAGTGAAGGCCAACACTCCCGACATCAACAGCGCTAACGTCAACAGTGACGTTCCAATCGGCCGTTTAATAAAGGGAGCGGAGATATTCATGACTTAGTCCCCGGCCGCCGGTTCTTCGATCGGATTCATGACCCCAAATCGTTCGAATCGCTTGGCTAACCGATCGAACCACAAATAAACGACGGGAGTGGTGTAGAGCGTGAGCGCCTGGCTCACCAGCAATCCGCCCACGATGGTGATTCCCAGAGGATGGCGAAGCTCTGATCCGGTCCCGCCGCCGAGCGCTAAGGGTAGGCCACCCAGCAGCGCCGCCATCGTGGTCATCATGATCGGACGGAAGCGCAACAAGCAGGCTTGGAAAATCGCTTCTTCGGGCGCCTTGTGTTCGACCCGCTCAGCCTCGAGGGCGAAGTCGATCATCATAATTGCGTTCTTTTTCACGATTCCGATTAGCAGGATGATTCCAATCAGCCCCACCACACCGAGATCGTTCCCCGTTATGAGCAATGCCAGAATCGCGCCGACGCCAGCGGACGGCAGCGTAGAGAGAATGGTCACGGGATGAATGTAGCTTTCGTACAGAACTCCGAGGACGATGTACACGGTGACGATGGCGGCCACGATCAGCCAGGGCTCGGTGGAAAGAGAATTACGGAATGCGGCTGCCGTACCTTGGAAGGCGGTATGAACGCTGGGAGGCATTCCAATTTCTGCCTCTGCTTGTTCGATCGCCTTGGTTGCGTCGCCCAGCGACATTCCTGGCGCGAGGTTGAAAGACAATGTCACAACCGGAAACTGACCCTGGTGATTGACCGCCAAGGAGGTATTGGATGTGTGGATCTGGGTGAAAGCCGAAAGCGGTACTTCCGTCCCGCTCATCGACTTCACATACAGATCTTTGAACGACCCAGGATTCTGCTGAAATTGCGGATCAACTTCCAGAATGACGTGATACTGGTTTAACTGGGTAAAGATCGTGGAGACTTGGCGCTGTCCGAATGCGTCGTACAACGTGTTGTCGATCTGCTGGGGCAGAATGCCGAGCCGGGAAGCGGTGTCGCGATCGATGGTCAGGTCGGCCTGCAAGCCTCCGGCCTGCTGATCGCTGGCGACATCGCGTAGTTGGGGTAAGGTACGCAACTTGTCCACCAATTGTGAGGACAACCTGGCCAACTCGCGAGCATCCGCATCTTCCATTGTGTATTGGAACTGAGTGCGGCTCACGCGGTCTTCCACCGTCAGGTCTTGCACCGGCTGCATGAAGAGCGTGATTCCTTCGACCTCCGCTACTTGTGGCTGCAGCCGGCGAATAATATCCGACGCGGTGGTGGCGCGCTGATCGCGAGGTTTGAGGTTGATCTGGATGCGTCCGCTGTTGGGCGTCAGGTTGGTGCCGTCCACGCCGATGAAAGACGACAAGCTTTCCACGTCGGGATCTTTAAGAATGACGCGGGCGAGCGCCTGTTGGCGCTCTGCAAGGGCCTTGAACGAAATATTCTGCGGGGCATCGGCGATTGCCAGGATCACGCCCGTATCCTGCACCGGGAAGAATCCTTTGGGCACGACCACGTACAGAAACAAGGTGAGGACGAGGGTCCCGACTGTGACCAGCAGGGTGATGGTTTGATGCCGCAGAACAACCTTCAGCGTGCGGCCGTAGAACGCAATCACCCGATTGTAAAAATCCTCGGAAAGATTATAGAAGCGGCTCCGTTTGGCTGGATCTCTGTGCTTGAGCAACTTGGCGCACATCATTGGGGTCAAGCTCAGCGATACCGCGGCGGAGACCAGAATGGTTACAGCCAAGGTGACCGCAAATTCGCGGAACAGGCGGCCAACGATGTCGCCCATGAACAAAAGTGGAATCAGCACGGCGATCAGCGAAACCGTCAGTGAGACGATTGTGAATCCGATTTGCCCGGCGCCTTTCAGCGCGGCGTCCAGCGGAGAATCGCCCTCCTCCAAATAGCGGTCGATGTTTTCGATCATGACGATGGCGTCGTCTACTACGAAGCCGGTCGAGATCGTTAATGCCATCAGAGTGAGGTTGTTGAGGCTGTAACCGAGCAGGTACATCACGGCAAAAGTCCCGACGATCGAGAGCGGCACGGCCACGCTGGGAATCACGGTCGCGGAAAGATTGCGCAAAAACAGGAAGATCACCATCACCACCAAGCCGATGGTGAGCATCAACTCGAACTGAACATCCTTTACCGAGGCACGAATCGTGACCGTGCGGTCGGTCAAAATCGAGACGTTGACTGCAGCCGGCATTCCGGCCTGAAGCTGCGGCAACAGTTTCTTGATCCGGTCCACGACGCTGATGATGTTGGCGCCGGGCTGGCGCTGAATATTCACGATGACCGCGGGATCCAGATTCATCCACGCGGCTTGCATCACGTTTTCGATCCCGTCGGTCACCGTGGCTACATCGCCGAGGCGCACCGGAGAGCCGTTGCGATAGGCAACGACAATGGGACGGTACTGATCACCCGATGTGAGTTGGTCGTTGGCGCTGATGGTGAAAGACTGGCGCGGGCCGTTGAGCGTGCCCTTCGCTTGATCGACATTGGCGGCGGCCAGCGCGGTTCTCACATCTTCGAGGCTTAATCCGTAAGACGCCAACGCGGTGGGATTCGCCTGGATTCGGACGGCTGGCTTTTGTCCGCCGCTGATGGAGACCAGGCCCACGCCTACGACCTGAGAAATCTTTTGGGCCATGGCCGTGTCGGCCAGATCTTCGATCTGGGAAAGCGGCAGAGTCTTGGAGGTTAGCGCCAGGGTGAGAATCGGCGAGTCCGCCGGATTCACTTTGCTATAGATGGGCGGATTGGGCAGATCTGTTGGCAAATAGGTCTGAGCCGCGTTGATTGCAGCTTGTACCTGCTGCTCACCGACGTCGATATTCTGATCGAGGTTGAACTGCAGGGTGATGACCGAACTGCCAAACGAACTGGTCGAGGTCATCTGGCTGAGGCCGGGCACCTGACCAAATTGCCGTTCGAGAGGAGCCGTCACTGAAGACGCCATTACGTCGGGGTCGGCGCCCGGATAGAAGGTCATCACCTGAATAGTCGGATAGTCCACTTCGGGCAGCGCTGACACGGGAAGCTGTCGGTACGCAACGATGCCGACCAGCATGATCGCGACCATCAGCAGCGCTGTGGCCACGGGCCGGAGAATGAACAGACGCGACGGATTCATTGCGTACCTGGACGGGGAGCGTTCTTCGCGGAAGAACCGCCCGCGGGACTTCCCGAACCGTTGTTTCCCGCGGCTTGCTGCGGGCGGGTTCCGTTTGGAGCTCCGGTGCGAACTTCGATCTTGCTGCCCTGTTGCAACTTGTCCTGCCCGTCGGTCACTACCACTTCGCTGGGGGAGATTCCGCTGGCGATCACAGAAACGTTATCTTGCGTGAAGTCGACGGTAACGGGGCGCACCTCTACCGTGTTATCCGATTTCACCGCGAAGACATAAGTGCCCTGCGGACCGCGTTGAATTGCGGCTGCCGGGATCGCAGTGCTGTTTTTCCGGAGGTCGAGCAGCAAACGGATATTCACGAATTGGTTTGGCCAAAGAGCGTTGTCTTTGTTGTCGAATACGGCTTTGAGACGCGCAGTCCCCGTGGTCTGGTCGATCTGGTTATCGATGGTTAGCAATGTGCCGGTGCCCAGCTGGGTTTGATTGTCTCGGTCGTAGGCGTGCACCGACAGCGTGCCTTTCGCCATTTGCTTCGACACCGCTTGAAGATTGTCTTCGGGCAGGGTGAACAGAACCGCAATCGGTTGCAGCTGGGTGATCACAAACATAGGGTTTGCGTCAGTGGCGTGAACAATGTTTCCCGGATCGACTTGCCTCAACCCAATCCGTCCGGTCACGGGCGACGTGATGTGGCAATACACGAGATTCAGCTTCGCACTTTCAATCGCGGCTTGATCGTTTCGGACGGTGCCGTCGAGTTGGTCGACTGTCGCCTGCTGCGTGTCTACTTGCTGCTGGGACATGGCGCCAGAATCACCCAGCAGCTGTTTATAACGTTCGTAATTCAGCTTGGCGTCGCGTAGCGTCGCCTGATCTTTGAATAACATCGCCTGGGCCTGGTCCAGCGCAACCTGATAGGGACGCGGATCGATCAGAGCCAAAAGTTCGCCTTTCTGGACATTCTGACCTTCCTTGAAATTCACCTGCATCAACTCGCCATCGACCCGGCTCTTCACGCTGACGGTATAGTAGGCAGTCACCGATCCCAGACCCGTGAGGTAATAAGGAATATCGCGGCGTTCGGCAGTCGCCACCGATACCGGAACGACGGCCGCGACGCTTGCCCGTGCGGAAGCAGGTCTGGGGTCGCTGCCTCCGCAGGCTGACAAGCACAGGCTCAGCAGAAGAATTCCTCCGAGCAAGGAGTTCGCTAAGTGGGGTTGCAGGAAGGCAGAACCTCGCCCTTCTTGTGCAGCCTCCGGCTTACGGGAAGCCGTTATCATTCGCAGACCCCCTTCAGTAGGACAGTATGATGTGGTTTCAACATAATTGTAGTCTTGCTCTGCGCCCAAGGGTTGGACGTTTAAAACCCAACTCAGGTTGCGGATTATTAGGCCCGGACGGCTGCGTCCGTCTCCCATTTCTGTCGTGCACATTCAATCTTATCCGTAAACAAAAGAAGCACTTGAGACATTTACAAAAATTTACCTTCGTTGACCCGTTCTTTACGCTGTGCCGCTCTTTTTATAAGGCAACTCCCATATTTCGGGCCCGGATCGCCTGGGCTGGCGCGATGCTACCTTCTCGCGTATATTTCCGACTCTACCGCAAGTCTTGCACATGGCTGAGACCAAATCGAAATCGGCAGTCACAATTCGCGATCTGCAAAGCTTCGAAGATCTGAAGCAGGTCGAAGAGGTGGAAAGGGAAGTCTGGGGGCTCTCTGACCTCGACACCACGCCTCTCACTCTAGCCGTCGCGACCAGGGAGGCGGGGAGCATCTGGGTGGGCGCTTTCGACGGCGCCAGGCTGGTCGCATTTGCGTTTGGTTTTCTGGGCACGGAGCATGGCCAATTGATCGTGCACTCCCACATGTTGGCGGTGCGCGAGCCCTATCGAAATTCGCGGCTGGGCTACAAGCTCAAGCTGGCACAGCGCGAGCGAGCGCTGGCTTTGCGGATCAATGACGGTCGAGACACTGATGCTCAAATGAACGGCGTTCGCATGAACGAGGTTCGCATCCGCGAAATGACCTGGACTTTCGACCCTTTGCAAAGCAGAAATGCGCATCTGAATTTCGCCAAGTTGGGGGTGGTGTCGGACAGCTACAAGATCGATTTCTATGGGCCGGAAACTTCCAGCGTCCTGCATCGCAATCGGACGGATCGCCTGTGGGTGACCTGGCCTCTGGCCAGCCGCCGCGTGCAGGAGCGGCTGCAGGGAAAAGACGGCCGCGCCGAAATTCTGGACGCGCTTTCCACCTTGACGCCCCTAGTCAAGTTCAATGGCGAAGGAAAACCCGCTGCTACCGACCTCGCTGCGGCATTAAGTCGCCAAAGAATTGCAATCGAGATTCCCAGCGACATCGCGCAAGTCGAACTGAAGGATCCGATCTTGGCCCGAGAATGGCGGCAGCAAACCCGCTGGGCTTTCACCGAGGCGCTGGAAGCTGGATTCTTTGTCGCGGAATTCTGCCGCACCGTCCGGGGCCAGCAAGGCCCAGGAGTCTACCTTCTGGAAAAAACTGGAGTGGAAGAGTATGTCCCTGAGATGCGACGGAAATCACGATGACGTTTTCGCGCTTCTCCGCTCTGAATCTGACTTCCTACTTCGCCGCAGTTGGATAGATACCTTCCAGCGGTTTAGTGCGTTGCTCCTCCAGTTCGGGGTGGGGCAGGGGTTTGCGCGGAAGCATCTCGTCACGCTGCGCGGTGTTGTAAACGAAGATGGCCATGATAACAGCGGCCTGCTTCAGGTCCGGCTCGGAGAGGCGCTCGTAAACGTCCTGGTTGGTGTGGGCGCTGCGAGTTTCATAGTCGCGCGGGTCTTGGATGAACTGAAAGCCGGGGAGACCGACCTGATCGAAAGACACGTGATCAGTCGAACCCGCGCTGCGCAAGGTGATGGTGGTGAAGCCGAGATCGCTAATGGGAGCGGCCCACTGCTGAAATACCGCAGCCGCGGCTGAGTTGCCTTCTGCAAAAATACCCAGAAACTTGCCGGTGCCGTTGTCGCTATTGAAGTAGGCATCAAGCTTGGCGTGGTCAGGCTTGATCGTGACCGGCCCGGCTTGTTGCCGGAGGAATTCAGGGACGAGCTGTTCCTCGGGTTTCGTAGAGTAGGAGACCGTGCCGAAGTGGCTGCTGACATACCGGGCTGAGCCAAAAACCCCCTGCTCTTCGCCGCCCCACAGGGCGACGCGAATGGTACGGCGCGGCTGAATGTTGAGTGCGCGTAAGATGCGCATGGCTTCGAGAGCAATGATGGCTCCCGCGCCATCGTCGGTGGCTCCAGTACCGGCGATCCAGCAATCGAGGTGCCCGCCCAGCATGACCACCTGATCCTTGAGCGCAGGGTCGGTGCCGGCGATTTCCGCGATGACGTTGTTGCCCGGCTCATGGTCGCCATAGAAATGGGTGGCGATATTGATGCGGACGGAGACCGGAACGTCGTGCGAGACCAGGCGGTGCATCCGGCCAAAGGCCTCGCTGGCGATGACAGCGGATGGAATGGCTTGCTTGTGCTCGGGCCGGTAGACAAACCATCCGAGGGAGATACCGGTGTCGTCGTGAATGACTCCGCCGGAGCCGGCGGGGCGAAGGACGGCGACGACATGCTCGTCCGCGAAGAAATGTCCGACCTTTTCCAGGAAGGCCATCTCTTTGAAGGCTTTTTCCCAGACGGCAGGATCGTTGGAGAGCACGTGGCTTTCGTTCTGGTCGCCGTCGAGCGGATAGGAGCGGAAGTGCTCGAGCTTGGCCTCGTCGTAGTGCTCAAGCAGATTGGCCGGGTTAGGATTGATCTTGGGGGCGTCGCCGTAAATAACGATCTTGCCGGCGAGCTTGCCTTTCCACTTGTCGAAATCTTTCTCCTCCTTCAGCGGAGGAACGGCGATGACCTCACCGGTGACTTCGCCAGCGGTAGCGGGCGACCACGGAGTCGCCTGCGCGAGAAAGGTCGAAGTGGAGGGTGCAGTCAACTGCAGTGAGGTCCCGATCTGTTGCCATCCCATTCCGAAGTCGTCCCAGGATTCCGCGTGAACGTTCGAAGCTCCCAGGCGGCGGAGTTGATCAAGAGACCACTGCTCAGCCTTCTTGAAGTCAGGCGAGGCGGTGAGACGCGCTCCGATGCCATCGAACAGCCCGCTGGCGTACTCCATGACGTGAGAGTGGTTCAAGCCCTCGTCGCGGATGCGCGCGATGGTCACGAGGTCGAGCGTTTCGATCGCGAGCTGGGCCGGAACGGTTGCCACTCTCGGTTTTTCGGTAGCGGACGCGGATAGGCATAACGACAGGACAATGACGGTGGCAATTTTCATGATCTTTAGACTGTACGGCGGGTAAAAAGTGAGTCTCAAACAACGGGGCTCTTCTGATAGGCACAGGCTTGCGGTCAGCTTCGAATTGTGAGCAACTCGGTGGAGGGTGGGGCACCATGGCTTTTGCCCTGCAGTCCCAGGTTTCTCCACTGAGAGCACAGAACTAAGAACTGGCATCTGGTGTTCCTTTGTGTACCTTGGTGGCCTTTGTGGTTGATGAAGTTCACAAAGCTGGAACCACAAAGGGCACGAACGTACACAAAGGAAATCGTGCCCTTCAAGCTGCTGGCGAGTGGGCGGCCACAGACAGGTTGGTGGACGAGTGGCTCCGCGTCACCACGCGCTCGTGCCAGTTGAACAGCGGTTTGTGACCAGGTGAGGTTATTTCGTCGAACAATACGCGGCACAGCTGCCGAAATTCCGGATAGCCTTCATGCAAGAAAGATTGCCATCCCCCGTTCAGGCATTGCGTCTTCAAAGAACAAATCTGGTACCGCCGCGAAAATCCGTACGAGATCGGAACCACAGCGCCATCCGCTTCGACAACGATCAAACCCAGCAGATCGGCTGGCGCAATCGCATCCCAGCCGTCAGCCAATTCGTTGGCATAAACCAACGCCGGAGCCCTCAAGACCTGATCGCGATGGAGCAAATCCACCTGCACCGTCATCGTGCCATTGTATTTTGCGGCCAGGGCTGTCGCTACCAAGTAAGCTTTGGCTAAGCCATCCTCTTCAGCGCACAGTGCTCCGAGCTGTCCCCCAGCCCGCCCCGCCATTTCCAGCGGATGCAACTGCAGTAGTCGCGCTCCACTAGCCGCGGCGAACTCCGCGATCCACGATAGGTGCTCCCAGGTCTCCTGGGTAAGAGTATGGATAAAGCCGAAATTCAAGCCTGAACCCCGAAGACTCTTCAGACCCGCGCAAAGCCGATCAAACGCGCGCTCTGAACCGCGCAACCGATTGTGCAACTCGGGCGGACCATCCAGGCTCACCGCCAGCACGTCGACGAAATTCCGCAAGGGCTCCAGCCGCCGAGGTTGGAGGAAATATCCGTTCGTCGTAACCGTTGTGCGCAGCCCCAACGATTTGGCATGCCGCAGCACCTCACGCAATCCAGAGTAAAGAAAAGGTTCACCTCCAGAAAATGAAATCACCTGATAGCCCATCCGGGCAGCATCCGACACCAAGCCGCAGACCAGGGCTGGATCCAACTCCCCTCGCACCTCAGGTCCCGAGCTGGAATAACAGTGCTCGCAGCACAAGTTGCAGCGCAGGGAAGGGTGCAGTTGGACAATTCGCTGCCCGGTTGGGCCACAGGTTTTCGAGCCAGTTGGTAAGGCTCCATTCATAACAAACCACAATTCAGGCTTAAGCAGCGATACCGGCTACTATGGAGCCAGCCGTTTGCACCGTTTCACCCAGGTCCACGTTGATCTGGAAAATCTCCGGGTTGGGGATGCCGTAGGGGAAGACCGACACGCCGCGCAGCCGCGGGGTGTTCGTCAGAATATGGTTGAGGACGGTGGCCAGTTCTTCCGTATCCACGAGCGCCTGGACCTGCAGACCATCCACGATGGGAGGTTGCCCCTTGGGAAAAACTCGCATCTGATCCAGCCCTTCATCATTCAGCCCGACCACGATGCGTACCAGTTCGTTGAGGTTTTCTTTGTCCAGACCGCTGAAGCGTAGGGCGTGCGTCAACTCTTTCTCCAGAGAGTCCGAACGTTTGGTTGTTTTGTCTGTACCCATTGCAGAACTCCTTTTCCGATTGCGGCGGCGTTGCGGGCAGGCGGCTTAGGATGAGCCGCGCGTTCTCCGCAAGCTCCATGGGTTTGGTTGATCCCGGATAATTCGGGGCCCGATTGCAGATCCGGGAGGTAAGGTGAAGGCCATCGTAGCACGCGCTGTCCCGGGCGCAGCGCGAATATCTTTTTGTCGTTCCGAAACGGAACTGAAGTCGGCAGGTGAAGCGGACCGGTTCTCCTTTTACGCCGAAGCGGATGGATACCACACGCCGCCATCCCAGCTTTTCAGCTTCGACTGCTGACTCTGTTCAAATGCGCAGAGGCTGGCCATGCCCACGGATATTTCGTCTTCCGCGAGCGCCTGTCCGATCAATTCCTTGGAGCCGCCACTCGCGTGCTCCAACATGGTACGCGCCAGCACCCGCACACCTTCGTCGGATGAGGCCAGCGCCCGAATTAATTCGCGCCCGGCATCTTCCTGACCGAACTGCGCCCAGACCATTCCGCATAAAACCAGATAATTTGCATCCATAAAATTGCCTCCTCCCAGCCGATTAATTGCGAGTCTCATCTATAGAAGCGATGAAAGTGACACAAATGTGTCAATTTATAGTGAAAATCTGTTGACAATCGAATCATTGGATTGGTCGCAACTCTGACGTCCTTCCTTGTGTGTACCTTCGTGTCCTTAGTGGTTAAGACCTCTAAGAGCGTCAACCACTAAGGACACGAAGGTACACAAAGGATGTCGGAGCGCTGCCTTCGCTGGTAACCAAGCGCCCATCCCCTTCGTAACTCGCCGGACGAGGACTTAGAGAACTACTCTCTTTTCCGGGGGTTATCACAGATATGATCAACAAAATCTCGAACTCGCTTTTGATCCTGGCTATCGGAGGCCTAATGTTTAGCGCTTCCGCTATCGCCCAAACCACAACCTCAGGCGCTGGACCGGGCGTTGTCGACCCTGGACATCCCCGCGTGAATCAGGTGAACGGCCGCGAAGCCCATCAGCAGAATCGCATCGCCAACGGGGTAAAGAACGGCTCGCTGACCCCGAAAGAAACCAGTCACCTGGAGAACCGCGAAGCCAACGTGCAAAAACGCGAGCAAAAAGATATGGCTGCGCACAACGGCCATCTCACTAAGGCGGAACAGAATGGGATTAACCGGCAGCAGAACCGCATCAGCAAGAGCATCTATAAGGACAAGCACAAATAGGTTTTACGCGCCATTCGACAAGGGCTGAGTCGCAGCGTTTGGCGCGTCAGCCCGGAGCTCCCGGGGAACTCTACTCCCCAGCACCAACCATGACGACAGGCAGGGTCGGCGTGGACGACCCGCCTTCTGGCTCGACAGTAATCGCGAAAGCCTTGGCCTCGACGCCGGCAGGGAGTGGCGGATTGATGACGGTCGCGCTGCCGTGCGCATCGGGCTTGAAAACCCCGGCAGGAATCGGCGCGCCACTGGTCGGAATCAGCCACAGCTCATAAGCCTTCCGCGCTGGTAAACTTTGAAGATTACTCGCCAGGAAAATCAGACTCGATCGGTCGCGAACATAGATCGCTTTGCCCTGAGGCTGCGGCGGAGTCTTCGCCGCGACCAGCGTCACTCGCATCGCATCGGTCGCGGTCAGCGTGGACACTACCTCGCGAGCCCGCTGCAATTCTGCTGATTCCTGGGCCGACTGATTCTCCAAGCTCGCAATCCGCCGTTGCAGATCTGAATTCTGAAGCCACAACGCGACCAGTCCCACAGCTAGAGCGGCCGCTGCAACCCACGGTACAAGAGTCCACCAGCCGCGTTGGGAGGTAACCGCCGCCCGTCGCGGTTCGCGTTCTACTGCCTCCATCAACCGCTGACGCGCCCGACGCGGAGGCGTCGGCCCAGCCGTCGACAAAGCCATCAACGCCATGTCCCCGCGCAATTGCTCGAGCTCAAGGCGGCAACCGGCGCACCCTTCCAGATGCTTCTCCAGCGCCACGCGCTCGTCACCCTGTAACACACCCAGGGCGTGAAGCGCGAGATCCTCCGCGAATTGTTCGTGCACGCTCATGTCGCAAAAGCCTTGCGCAAGGCTAGTAATCCGGATCGAATGCGCGTTTTAATCGTTCCCAACGGCTCTCCTGTCTTAGCCGAAATCTCGCTGTGCGAGAGTCCCTCGAAGTAAGCCATCTCCAAAGCCTGCCGCTGCGGAGAAGGCATCGAGCCCAATGTCCCGCGCACTTTCTCCATTGCCCGCGCCCGCTCCGCATCGCCAGCCAGATCCGGTTCGACGGAAACCACCACATCCGCGATATCGGTCTCCGGACGCCGCTTGCGCAGCCCATCAATCGCCCGATGCCGCGCAATCACCGCCAACCAGGGCCCTAGGCTGCCGCGGCTGGAATCGAACAGCCCCGGATTGCGCCACAACTGCATGAACACTTCCTGCAAAACGTCCTCAGCCGCGCCAGTATCGCCCAGCACACGAAGAGCCACCGAGTACACGACAGAAGAATAACGGTCATACAAAGCCGCCATCCCACTCTCGTCCCCCGAGCGGATCGCCGACACCACCGCGGCGTCCGTCCGATCTCGTTGTAGCTCAGTGCCGGCCAAGCAACTAATCTCTTTCCTCTTGAAGTACGGACGGGCCACCCAAGGTGGATTGCAACCAACTCCCCGGCCCAAATCCGCTTTCCTTCCCACGACTTACCAAAGCGAAGGAAGTCCAAAAAAGCGACCCGCGAAACCATACCAGCATTGCGAACCCAGGACAAGATTGGATTGCGCCGCTTCCGCCTATGCAGAATCAGGTTCGTGAGTGAACAGTTCTACCCAGCTGCTATGGCACAGAACCTGAAACGACTGGTGCGGTCTCAAGAGGAGGGCGCAACCAGCGATGGCTGGTTCTGTAATTCAGGAAAATGATTTGTTTAGTGAGCGTCAACTCAAGCGAATCTGTATCCACAAACGACCACGAGCGTCGCGTAGAAGCCTTGCTAGTCCTGCGTTTTGCCTTTGCCGGGCAAGCCCGCGGGGTTCTCGTGGGTGCGTTCTCTGAAGCCCCCTCTTAAACCACTCGCCAAGTGCACGCTGGACTCTCCGAATTTGTCGCGCAGGCGATCCGCCGCCGAAAGGGCTTGTTGCCAGCGTTGTCGGCGGGTACCTTCCAGCAAATCGTTCTGCTGCGATTCGCCCTGAAACGACGACGCGTGCACACCCAGCAAGCGAACTTGGGTTCCCTTACGCCAGTTCTTGCGAAATAACGTTCGCGCCTGCTCGAAGATTTCGGTGTCGAGCTGCGTGGAAGCGGACAAGCTGTGAGCCCGCGTGATGGTGGTGAAATCTTTATAGCGCAGCTTGAGCTGGATGGTGCGCGCGTGCAATCGGTTTTCCCGCAGGCGGCGGCCAACCATCTCGGAAAGCCGCATCAGGGTGGACTCGATCTGCTCAGGATCGGCGGTGTCTTCGTTATAGGTGTGTTCGTGGCTGATCGATTTGGGATCGGTGTCGGCGCCAACCTCAGTGTCGAACCATCCGCCGGCGTCCTCTCCGCGGGCTTTGCCTGCCATTGCGGTTCCCCACTTGCCGAACATGTTCTCCAGCCCTTCCGCTTGGAAGCGTGCCAGGTCGCCAACGGTTCGGATACCCATCAACTTCAAATCTTTCTCCATGACTTTGCCGATACCCGGAATATCGCGAACGTCCAGCGGCGCAAGCAGGCTTGCTTCTTCACCGGGAAGCACCCACAAGACCCCGTTCGGCTTAGCTTTGGCCGAAGCGACCTTTGCGACGAGCCGCGTGCGGCCGATGCCGATTGAACAGTTGAGCCGAGTGTCGTCTTTGATTTTCTTATGCAGGCTATGCGCGGCGCGCAAAGGCGGCCCATGCAGCCGCGCCGTTCCGGTCATGTCGAGGTAGGCTTCGTCAATCGATGCCATCTCGACCAGCGGCGAGAAAGACGTGAGCACACGGTAGACGTTCTCGGAACACTCGCGATAGCGTTCCGGGTGGCCGTTCACGAAGATCGCCTGTGGACAGAGCTTGGCTGCGGTGCGCAGCGGCATGGCCGAGTGCACGCCGAACTTGCGCGCTTCGTAGGATGCCGCCGAAACCACGCCGCGCTCGTTGCGCTGTCCTCCCACGACCACGGCTTTTCCTTTTAGCGAGGGATCGAACAGCTCTTCCACGGAGACAAAGAACGCGTCCATATCTACGTGGAAGATAGTTTTGGCGAGGGCGGACATAGCAAGATTGCTGAGGATTCCTTGGAGGAATTGTATCAGCGAGACGGCGGCAATTTCTTCTGAGTGAAGCTTCGGCGAAGCGCCCTTAGTTATCGATTCAAGACGACAATGTTACTAACGAAGGCGCATCGAGTTCCGGATGCAGCGCGCCCGGCACTTCGAGCTCCGGCATGGGAGTACCCGCAAAGAGATGCCGGCAAGGCTTGGCCATCCATCGCGTCCAGCGCCCGGACCAGGTAACGCGCGCGCTGTCCGTGGCGATGCCGGTATCGGCATACATCATCCGGTAGATTCTGGAGATCAGCATAAACGCCAATCGGCCCCGCTTCGATTTGATGAAGCGGGAGCGCTTCCAGATCGGTCCCCAGCTGTAGAAACTGTCCCAAACGCCCTGCGTGCGGGAACGGATTTCTTCGCCCGACATCACCGGATGGTCCCAATAGAGCTTGGGACGAAGCGCCTGCGGGATGAGCCAGCGCCGGGTCAGTGGAATTCCTCCGACCTTCGGCGGGTTGTCGCCCAGAGTCCTTTCCCAGCGATTGAAGTCTACCGTTCCAGGATAGGGGCTTAACATTACGAATTGCGCGAATGTGCATTCGGCGCTGATGGCAGCAGCAGCGGTCGCCGCAAAAGTCTCTGGACGGTCGCTGGGCAGGCCAAAAATGAAAGAGCCCAGCACGTGCACGCCGTGACGCCGGAAAGTTCGAAGTTGTTCCGTGAGTTTGTCGCCCGCCAGATTGAAATCCTTGTACACATCCTTCAATCCTTCCGGAGTAACCGACTCCACTCCGACCAGCGCGCCCTTGATGCGCGCGGCTTTCATGGCATCAAGAAACTCCACATCCTCGGCGGCTTCCATCGTAATCTGGGTGAAGAAAACCATGTCATCCGGGAGTTGGGCTAAACGGGACATAAGCTCGAAACGCTCAGCGCGTATAGATTTCAGTTCATTCAGCCGGATGGTATTTTTTTGCTGGGTTGCCAGGGCAAGATCGGTGAGCGTGACCGGATAGAAGTTATCGTCGGCCAGCGCAATGAAACGAAAACCAAGACGGCGTAGTTGCACGATCTCCCTGATCACGACATCGGACGCACGCTGGCGCGGCCGCTGGCCATCGGTACGCCAGACCGAGCAAAAAGAACAATGCTTGGGGCAACCGCGAACCGTCTGCACTGACGCCCACATGTAGCGGTTGCGGGGAATGAGATCCCAGCGTGCGGCCACGAAATCGCTGGCTTCGATCTGGCCTCCGACGTAGATGGGCTTGGGAACGCCCTCGCGACAATCGGCGAGTGCCCTTCCCCACGCGATGTCACCGTCACCCTTCACCACAGCATGCGCGCCGCCCAACTCGAGCGCTTCCTCGGGAAAGAGCGTTGCATGAATTCCGCCGAAGATTACATACGCTCCCCGGCTGCGCGCCAGCTTGCCAATCTCGTAACCACGCAGCGCGTTGGCGGTATGAATGCCAATACCGACCGCGTCCCCGGGCTGAATCGAGTCGGTGCGCAACTGTGTTAGCGTCTCATCCACCAGGATAGGATCGCCAAAGCTTTTCGGCGTGGCCGCAGCCAGAACATACTGCCAGCGCGGAGTGATGACTGCCGTCCCAAATGACACACTGCTCGGATTTATCAGGTGAACTTTCACGCCAGGAGCCCCCTTTGGCAGCGATTGCCCTCGAGCAGTCGCCATGCCTACGTCATTTGCTGTTCGGATTGACAGGCTCCGCGTCATTTCATTCGCTCTGAAAGGCGCGGCATCTAGATGTGGCAGGGAGCGGGAGCGGAGGTTCGGTCTACTCTCTCGGCCTGAAAGAAACCCACAAGATTGGAAAGCACCGCAAGACAGGTCAGAAATAGCGGCAGTTTCGAGGTTAACGGATGAATGTTCGGGTTGTCAAGATTCGTGACAACTATTTGTCACGCTTAATGACATTCGGGTTTCCCATTTGTAGACACAGCGCGACAGCTTCCACCCTAATTACAGGCTGAGGTCTAGACTGCCGTCAACACAGAATGCTGGGCGGTTCGCGTCTGGCGTACCCGTTCGTAGACGCGCACATACTCCTTGGCCGAAGCGTTCCAGGAGAAATCCTTGTTCATGCCATTGCGCATAAGGGTCTGCCAGGAAGATTGGTCGCGAAAAGCTTTCAGCGCCTCTTTGATGGTCAGCAACAACGCCTCGCCGTTGTAGTCCGTGAACTTGAAGCCGGTTCCCTTGCCGGTGCGCGCGTCCCAAGGTTCGATGGTATCGTCCAGTCCACCAGTGGCGCGCACGATGGGCACGGTCCCGTATTTCAAGCTGTAAATCTGATTCAGCCCGCACGGCTCGTATTTCGAAGGCATGAGGAACATATCGCTGCCAGCTTCAATCTTGTGCGCCACCGCGTTGTCGTAGGCGATCTTGATCGCGATCTTTTGCGGAAACTGTTTCTGCATGCGGGCGAACATTTCTTCGTACTGCTTATCGCCATTGCCCAACGCCACCACGATCATTTGTTCGCGTGCCAGGCGATCCATGATTTGCGCAATCAGGTCAAACCCCTTCTGAGACGCGAAACGGGAGACAATTCCGATCACCGGCAGATGCAGATCCGCATTGGGGACCCCGAAAGTCGCCAGCAGATCCTGTTTGCACTTGGCCTTGCCGGACAAATCTTCGGGTGAGTATTTCGCGGCAATAAATTTGTCCGCTTGGGGGCTCCATTCATCGTAGTCCACGCCGTTGAGAATACCGGTGACGGTTGAAGCCCGGTCACGCAACACCCCTTCCAGTCCAAAACCGAATTCAGCAGTCTGAATCTCATGGCTGTACTTGCGGCTGACCGTGGTAATGAAGTCGGCATACACCAGCGCACCTTTCAGAAAGTTCACCTGCCCGAAAAATTCCATTTTGTCGATGGCCAGCAAGTCCCAAGGCAGAGTTAGAAGCGGCAAAGTATCGGGAGGAAACAGGCCCTGATATCCCATATTATGAATGGTGAAAACCGTGGCCACGTCGCGGAAGGCGGGATCTTCGGCGTATTGGGTGCGCAACAACACCGGAATCAGCGCCGACTGCCAGTCATGACAATGGAAGATATTAGGAATGCCTAAAATCTTGGATCCTTCGAGCACGGCCCGAGAGAACAGCGCAAAACGCTCGGCATTGTCGGGATAGTCTCCGGCGGAAGTTCCGTACAGCGCCTCTCGATCGAAATACGGAGGATAGTCCACGAAGAAAAAGCGCACACCCGAATGACTGCCGCCGGTCACTATGGAACAGAATCGGTAGTGGTCGTCAAAAGGAACTGTAATGCTGCGGACAACGGTTTGGGCATCGGAAAGCTTGGTCTGGCGATAACGGGGAACGTACACGCTGACCTGGTGGCCGGCAGCAACCAGGGCTCGAGGCAAAGCGCCCACGACGTCAGCCAGTCCCCCCGTCTTAGAAAAAGGCACGCACTCCGATGCCGCAAACGCAATATGCATGAAAACGACCCTCCAAATAATCTCCGCGGCCTTCGGCGCAAGTTATCTGCTGCAAGTTATCATGGAGCAATACGTGATCACTGCGCGTCGCTCCTGCGCACGAATATTCGCGGGGTGAATTTCCAGTGTAGTCGCCCGAAAGAAAGAGGGTCAATGTGCCTAAAGTATCTGCTGCGCGTCCGACGCCTAGAACGCCAAAATTGGGTCAGCATTTTCTCGTCGACCCCGCAGCCGCCGTACGCATTGCCGAAGCCTTTGGCGATCTCTCCCAAAGCACCGTGCTCGAAATCGGAGCTGGGCGCGGAGCTCTGACTTCCCTGCTGGCCCGGCGGGCGCGGCGGCTTATCGCCATCGAACTCGACCGCGTTCTTGCCGCTCAGCTGCGCATGAAGTTTTCGCTCACTCCGAACGTCGAGATTATCGAAGGCGACATCCTCGCCATCGATTTCGATACACTCTTCGGACCCAAACCCGGCAGCACGCGTCCGGGAATGAACCACCAGCCGGAGCCGGTGCGCGTGGTTGGCAACCTTCCCTATTTCATTACCTCGGACATCCTGCTGCGCCTGTTCGCCTACCGGAAATACTTTGAAAGCATCGTGCTCATGGTCCAGCGCGAAGTCGGGGACCGGCTGGCGGCTCGCCCGGGAACCAGCGAATATGGATTGCTTTCCGCCACGGCTCAGCTCTATGCCCGGGTCGAGAAACTGTTTACCCTTCCTCCAGAAGCCTTCTCGCCACCTCCCAAGGTGCACTCGACAGTCGTTCGGCTTACCATTGCTTCGCGCATCGAGGGCTTGGGCGTGCCGGAGACCGGCTTCATCGACTTTCTGAGAAAATCATTCGGGCAGAAACGGAAGACGCTGTGGAACAATTTGAAGGGAGATTATCCGACTGCAGTTCTGCGCGCGGCCCTGGAAAAATCCGGAGTAAAACCAACCGTGCGCGCCGAGGCGTTGTCATTGGAAAAGAGCGCAGGGCTATTCCGCGCCTTGCTTGAAGCCGCAGGTTCGTGATTTCCTTTGTGTAACTTTGCGCCCTTCGTGGTGATAGCCTTTTCTAAACGACAAGAAACATGCAAGCGCATCCCGCAGTTCGCCATCCCGCAGTAGCCGGGCGCTTTTACCCACGTGATCGCGATACCCTGCTCGAGGACGTGCAGTCCTATCTCTTGCCCCAGGCGGCAACCAAACCTGCGCTCGGATGCGTGGCGCCGCATGCCGGCTACGTCTACTCCGGCGCGGTAGCTGGAGCCGTGTTCGCCAGTCTGGATATGCCGCAGCGCTGCATCGTGCTGTGTCCCAACCACACCGGAAAAGGACGGCCGCTGGCCGTCATGAGCAGCGGCGCCTGGGAAACACCTCTCGGCCGGGTGCCCATTGACGCCCCCCTCGCGGACGTCCTGAAGATGAAATTTCCCTTGCTGACCGAAGACGAGAACGCTCACTGCAGCGAGCACGCCATCGAAGTGGAACTACCATTCCTCCAAACGCGCCGCCCCGATTTCACGTTCGTGCCGATCGCTCTCGGCACAGGACAGTTCGACGTTTTGGAACAACTGGGCGAAGCCGTCGCCGAGGCAGTGCAATCGCAAGCCGGAAGAATCCTGATCATAGCCTCCAGCGACATGAACCATTACGAAAACGACGCGGTCACCCGGATCAAAGACCACAAGGCAATCGATCGAATACTGGCGCTCGATGCCCGCGGGCTATTTGAAGTAGTAATGAAGGAAAAAATAAGCATGTGCGGCTTCGGACCAACCGTGGTGATGCTAACCGCCGCCAAGCGCGTGGGCGCAGCCTCCGCCGAACTGATCAAGTACGCTACCTCGGGAGACGTCTCCGGTGACCTCGGCATGGTGGTCGGCTACGCTGGCGTAGTTGTACGATGACCGCGATATGGAAACACAGCGATCCAGGGACGAAGAGTAGAATTCTCCAAACTTCATTCGGACCCCCAGGAGGATGGCCTTCATGTGCGCCCGCGTGTCCGGCGGAGGTCCCAGCCCGCGGCTGAGCGCCTGGATTGTGGCCGCGATGCTGGCAATGATCGCGATCCCGGCGGCGATCACCCTGCACACCGTCAGCGCCCCGGGAGTGCTGCAGGTGTCGAGCGCCAACCCAACCCCGCACGGATATACATGGAGCCTGCTGCTGTTCGTGGTTCCGATTGTGGTGATCGCCTTCTGGTTCCTGCCTGCTGAAGGCGTGGACATTCCGCGGCGGGCTTTCTGGTGGACTATTGGCATTCTCGTCCCCATCGGCTTCGGGCTGGATTTCTTCTTTGCCCACTGCTTCTTTTTCTTCCGCAACGCAGGGGCGACCTTGAAGATCGAAGCTCCAGCCCTCGGCGCCCCGGTTCCGGTCGAGGAGTACATTTTCTATTTCGCCGGATTCCTCTGTGTGTTGCTGCTCTATGTCTGGTTGGATGAATACTGGCTTGCCGCTTATAACGTTCCCGACTACGCTGGCGAATCGGAAAAGATTTCTCGTCTTTTCCGGTTCCACCCGACGTCCGCGATCGTCGGCGTCGCCTTGATCGTGATGGCAGTCGTATTTAAGAAACTGTTCTCACCGTCGCCAGACGGTTTCCCCGGTTACTTTACAGTGCTCGTAATTGGCGGCTTCGTTCCCGCAGTGAGCTTCTTTCCGACAGCTCGGCCGTTTATTAACTGGCGAGCTTTCAGCTTGACGCTTTTCTTTGTCCTGCTGGTGAGCATGCTCTGGGAGGCGACGCTGGCCGTGCCTTATCAATGGTGGGGTTACCGGCCTGAACAAATGATGGGGTTGTCGATTGGAGCGTGGGCTGGCTTGCCGATCGAGGCCGTTTGCGTGTGGATCGCTGTCACCTACGGAACGGTGATCGTGTTCGAGGTTTTCAAGCTATGGCAAGCTTCGGGCAAAACGGCGAAACGTGCGTTCCTGGGCCGGAAGTGAAATTCTTGGCTCGGGCCCCCCGGACGATGGCGTCCGGGGCTACATCTGCGTTGCCGCAGCCCGATTTTGCAAATCTTTAATCTTCGGCATTCGAATTGGAGGCGGTCACTTCTTCCGGATCTTCATACTCTCCAGCTAAACTGAAATCGTTTTGTCCGAAGTCGTCGTTCTCACCGGGAACGCCGGATTGTTTCTCCAACTTTCTCTGTTGTCTTTTTTCCAATTTTTCGCGCTGCTTATCCTGACGCGAGCGCTCCTTCTGGCGTTTGTTAAAGCTTGAGCGACTTCGACCGGCCATACCCACCTCCAGGGATGATTTTGCGGGTTGCTATCAATCCGAAGCATTCGTCAGCTCTGAGCCGTCACGAGGTCATTGCGCGACTGGCTCCGGACGAACGGCGGATTTCACCTTCTTGGGCACGCCCGCTGGTTTAGTTTTCGCAGCCTCCGCCTGGAGCAGTGCTTGAGCTCGCAACCGGCGCTGTATGTTCTGCTTCCGCTCGCGATTGGCTCTGGACTTATCTCCATTGATCAATGACATTGATGCCTCCCGTTGGACCCAGATTTCTGAGTCTTTCTCAATCGCGAAGGCGCAGGGCTGGTTGCGATAATCTTCGTGGTTAAGGTCTCACTTAAGTATACGCGATTTATTCCGCGGCCGAGAACATTACCTAGGGCGCACGCGCTGCCGGCACTTCATTTGACAACGCCCGCATTCTCCTATTGACATTCTATAGATCGGCTGCTAACGTCGGCTGATACAGAACGTCTATAGGAGCATGGAAAATGGCCCCAGAACAAACTCCACTTCTGCAAGGCACCCTCGACCTGCTGATCCTGAAGTCGCTGGCCCTGCAGGAAATGCACGGACTCGGAATCGCCAAGCGGGTAGGGCAAATCACCCGGGACACTTTTCAAGTGAAACCGGGATCGCTCTTCCCCGCCCTGCACCGCATGGAAGAGGAAGGCTGGATCAGTTCCTCCTGGGGAGAGTCCGAGAACAACCGCCGGGCCAAGTATTACCGGCTGACCAAAGCGGGTCGGCGGCAACTCGAAACCGAAACCGAACGTTGGGGGCGGATTTCGCTTGCGATTGCCCAGGCGCTCGAGACTACGTAGCAAGGAACTGAACCATGCGTTGGCTTTCGCGATTTGCCAGCCTGTTTCGCAACCTGTCTCACAAACAGGAAAACGAGCAGGATCTCGACCAGGAAGTCTCTTCTTACCTCGACTTGCTGACCGAGGAGAAGATTCAAAGCGGGATGGCCCCGGAGGCTGCGCGCCGTGCTGCCAGGCTGGAACTTGGCGGAGTGGAACAGGTAAAGGAGCAGGTGCGCGAGGTGCGCGCCGGGATCTGGCTTGAGACCGTGTTGCAGGATGTGCGCTATGGAGCGCGCATCCTGCAACACAATCCCGGATTCTCTTTGCTGGTAGTGCTGACTCTGGCGCTCGGCATTGGCGCGAACACCGCGATTTTCAGCGTGGTGTACGGCGTGTTGCTGCGGCCGCTTCCCTATTCGCACGGCGGACAGCTTGTGGTTCTGCATCAGCGCGCCCGCGGGCAAGCGGCGGACATTCCGTTTTCCTACAAGGAAGTTGTGGACTATCGCGAGCAGACTCAGACACTCGATGCTGTCGTCGAATATCACAGCATGTACTTTCTCCTGCTGGGCGATGACAGCGCGGAACGAGTCAGGACAGCCGTGGTCTCGGCGAACTTCTTCGATGTTCTAGGAGTGAAACCGTTCCTTGGCCGGACCTTCCTGGTCAGCGATGAGTCGCAGAACGCAGACGCCGTTTTGGTGCTGAGTTATCAGTACTGGAAGAACCATCAGGCAGGCGATCCGAATATTGTCGGCAAAGTTTTTCATATGAACAACCGGCCACACACCGTGATCGGCGTGCTGCCGCCGGTACCGCAGTATCCCGCGGAAAACGACGTGTATATGCCGACATCGCAATGCCCGTTCCGCTCGTCTCAGGCTTTCATGGCCAACCGCAAGGCCCGCATGATGACAGTTTTCGGGCGGCTGAAACCCGAGGTTGCGCTGGCAACCGCGCATGCGGACCTGTCCACGATCGCGAGCCGGATGGAGACCGCTAATCCGGATGTGTATCCGGAGGGAGACGGCTACGGTGTAGCCGTAGCGCTCTTGCGGGAAGACCTGACGCGCAGGGCCCGGACCACGCTGCTGGTCCTGCTGGGCGCGGCCGGTTTCGTATTGCTGATTGCATGCGCCAACGTCGCCAACCTGATGCTCGCGCGGCTGCTGAAACGAGAGCGGGAGTTGGCTGTGCGCAGCGCTTTGGGCGCGTCCCGAGCCCGCTTGGTGCGACAACTGCTCACGGAGACAATTTTGCTTTCGCTGACCGGCGGATTGTTGGGATTGGAACTGGCTTATCCCACGCTGTCGTTGCTGGTGAAATTCGCGGCACGATTTACCACTCGCGCTCATGAAGTGCGAATCGACGGCGTAGTGCTTGCCTTCACATTGGGAGTTTCAGTTTTGTCAGGGCTTCTGTTTGGCTTTGCGCCGGCGCTTTCCTCAAGAGAGCGCGTTTCTGATGCGCTGAAACAAGGCAGCGGGCAGGTCACGAGCAGCCAGGGACGCCAACGTTTGCGGGCAGGATTGGTCGTGTTACAGATCGCCGTGTCGTTCATGCTGTTGGTCGGCGCCGGATTGATGATTCGGAGTTTCGAGAAGCTGTTGAGCGTGGACCCAGGCTTCAGTCCCGAGCGTGTGCTTACCTTGAACCTAAGTCCCAATTTCTCCCGATACACGCAAAACGCGCAATTTGTAACGCTGCAGGACAGCATCCTGCGCAGCGTGCGTGCCGTCGGCGGCGTCGAGTCGGCTGCTCTGGCTTCAAACTTCCCCTTCAGCGCGCTGGCCCTCACCAGCGGACCGGGTAGCGTGAACTTTGATATCGAAGGACGGCCGGTGTCGAGCGGTGACTTACAGCCACGATTGGATGCGAACGCAGCCAGTCCCGGATACTTTGAGACCATCCGGCAACCGCTCCTGCGAGGTCGGATGTTCACCGACCACGACGATGCCAACGCAATGAAAGTCGTGATCATCAATCAGGCCATGTCGCTCGATCGCTTTGCGGGCGATGATCCCATTGGCAAGCGAATCAGTTTTGATCAAGGAAAGAACTGGATCACGATCATCGGGGTCGTCGGGAATGCGCGCGAATACGGACTCGACCACATCGTGGGGGACGAAGCCTATTTGCCGGCGGATCAGGCCGGATTTGCCGGAAGCCTGGTGGTGCGAACCGCGCTCGATCCAATGAGCATGGCACCCCTGATTCGTAAAGCGCTTCACGATGTAGATCCGCAGCTCGCAGTGGATCAGGTGGAGACCATCGAGAGCCTGCAGCACGAGTCGGTCGCTTCCCCCCGTATCACCACGATTCTGCTGGGAGTATTTGCGGGGCTGGCTCTGGTCATCAGCGCCAGCGGCATCGCCGGAATCATGGCCTTAACCGTCAGCCAGAGGACGCGCGAACTAGGAATCCGCATGGCCCTGGGACAATCGAAGAGTTCGGTGGTCCGCATGGTGGTTCGCCAAGGGCTGATCGTGGCTATGGCCGGAACTGCATTGGGACTGATCGGTGCGATGCTTTTGGCACGCCTGCTGTCGTCGCTTCTCTATGCCACGAGCCCGACTGATATTTCTACTTTTGCTGCGGTGTCACTGTTATTCATCGCAGTTGCGGGACTGGCCTGTTTTGTGCCGGCGCGCCGGGTCACACTGATCGATCCCTTCACCGCGCTGCGGCAGGAATGAGGGGCAAATAATATTTCGGAGGATGTCTAAATGCGTACTTTGCTTTTACTTGGCCTTGCTTTGATGTTCCCTGCGCAGTACGACTCAAGCACCGCGGCACAGGCGAATGAAAATACTTCCGCCACCCAGATGCCCACCTATACCTCGGATGGCCATCTGCTGTTTCCCGCAAACTACCGGGAATGGGTTTACCTGACTTCGGGCGTCGACATGAGCTACAGTCCGAATGCGATGGGGATGGACCACTCGATGTTCGACAACGTTTTCGTGAACCCGGACGCTTACAAGGCCTTCCTTCAGTCCGGCACCTGGCCTGATAAAACTATGCTGGTGCTCGAAGCTCGCGTGGCGGGAAGCAAAGCTTCGATCAACAAAAACGGCCACTATCAGACGTCCGAGTTGATGGGGAGGGAAGTTCACGTCAAAGATGAATCGCGCTTTCCCGGCAAGTGGGCTTTCTTCGGCTTCGACGGCGACGGCCCGGGGAAACAGGTGCCCAAAGAGGCTGCGTGCTATTCCTGCCACGAACAGCACGCCGCGGTGGATACGACATTCGTCCAGTTTTATCCAACGTTGATTGAGCTGGCCAAAAAGAAAGGCACCCTCAGTGCGAACTACCTGAAAGACGAAGCCGAGAACGCGAAGAAATGAATGTCGTCAACTGGACAACGCTGTCATCCTGAGCCAGCCAAGCCAGTTCCAGCAACCGTATCGCAGGGAGTTCTCACAGAATACATTGGGAGAATTCCCTTGTGCATTTCTGTAGTCCCCTGCCTCGCGGGGGTCCTTCGACCCCGTGGCTGCTGCTCTATGCGCGGCAACCTCTCCGCTCAGGAAGAGAAGGCCAGTCCGAATCACCAGACCCGGCAAGCGTTCTCACGTACCATGGCTTGCCCTTTGTGGCAGCCGAAAGCCTTGGCGAACTCTGACATGTTCGACACCACATTGTTGACTCGGTATTTGTCCAGCGGATGCGGGTCGCTCAACAACAGCGTTCGCATCATTTCCGGACGCACATTGCTGCACCAGACGTTGGCGTAGGACAGGAAGAACCGTTGTAGCGCGGTCACGCCGTCCTCTCCCTTGGTATCTAGGCTCTCACCCTTGCCTTTGAGGTCCGCATCAAGGGCCGACAACGCCAGGTGAATTCCACCGTTGTCGGCGGTGTTCTCGCCTTGGGTTAAGCGGCCGTTTTGCTTCACCCCGGCTTCGGGGACAAACTCGGTGTACTCGTCGGCGATGCAGTCGCCGCGTTTGTCGTATGCCTTGGCATCGTCCGCAGTCCACCAGTCGCGCAGATTTCCATTCTCGTCGAACTTACGCCCCTGATCGTCATAGCCGTGGATGGTCTCGTGTCCAATCACAGCGCCAGCGGCAGCATAGTTAACTGAGTCGTCCTTGGTCGGGTCGAAAAAAGGCGGCTGCAAGATACCGGCTGGGAAATTGATGGTATTGGTCTGCGGATCCTCATAGGCATTCACCGTCGGCGGTGTCATTCCCCACTCGGTTCGATCCAAACGCTTCCCAATCTTGCGGAGCTGTCGGTCGAGTTCGAAGGCCGCGGCCCGTTCCACGTTTGCAAGATGGTTGTCCGGGCGAATCTCCAGCGCCGAGTAGTCTCGCCAATGGTCGGGATAGCCGATTTTGTCGATCTGCGCGGCAAGCTTCACGTGGGCTTCTTTCCTGGTTTCCGGGCTCATCCAGTCCATCGAATCAAGTTCCTGGCCCAAGGCGACTTTGAGCGCGTTTACCATCTCCTGGACACGCGCTTTACTCTCGGGCGAAAAGGCGCGTGCTACGTAGGCCTGCCCCAACGCCTGGCCGATGTCGCGATCCTCCTCCCGAAAGCACCTGCGCCAGAGCGGCTGAATCTGTTTCGCCCCGAATAGGGTTTGGGCGAAAAAGCTGAAGTCCTGGTTCATGAAATCATCATTCATCGATGGCGCCATACCGGTGAGCAACTGCCATTTCAGGTACGTCTTCCAGTGCTCCAGAGACTCACTCTTGATTATTTGCTCAGTTCCGCGAAAGAAATCCGGCGAGGTCACGATAAATGTCGTAGTCGCCGGAGCATGGACCAGTTGCAGGTAGCGGCTGAAGTCGAACGACGGAGTCAGCTTCTGGACCGCATCCAGACTCATTTCATTATCAAGATTCTTGGGATCGCGCCGCTTGACGATTTCCATCGCGACCTTTGCCATGGATGTTTCCATTTGGAGCACAATCTCTGCGTTCGCCTTTGCCTGTTCCCCCGGCGTACCAGCGAGTTCGAAAATGCGAATGATGTGGGCCAGGTACTTGGCTCGGATCTCAACGGACTTCGCGTCGTCATTTAAGTAAAACTCACGCCCGGGAAGCGCCATCCCGCCTTGGTCGAATTGCCCGATCACGTGCGTAGTGTCGTGAAAGTCAGGCTGCGAGCCAAAACCAAATAACGCCGCGTTGGTCCCTGCATTGCCTGCATTCCAAACACCGGGGACAGAACGATGGAGGTCGGCCACGACGTCCGCGATCTCGCTCTTGTTACGCATAGCGTCGATGCGCTGTAGTTGAGGCTGCAAAGTCGGGAGGGCCGTGGCATTTCTGCCCTTCTCATCGGTGCAGGCGGTCCAGTAGTCACCGACTTTTTGCTCGACCGGCGTGCGCTCCGCCTCCGGCTTGGCTGCAACCTCGAGCACAGTTTGGTGGACAAACGCCTCGTTCCACAACTGCAGCTTTCCAAAAGATCCCCAGAACACTTCATCGCCAGGCACGGGATTGTCCGCGATCCAGCGATTGCATGCGTACTGATAGAAATCGGTGCAAGGATCGACGGAAGCATCAACCTTCTTCGCGTCGAAGTGATCCAACTGAGGAGCCGGTTTGCTAGACTCTGGCACGGGGTTGTTTTGGGCGAATGCAGCGCATAAGAAAAAGCTCAGCAGAAAAATCGGCAGGAGAAAAGATCGCATTGTTAGTTCCTCGGGGCTCTCGTTTACTTAGACGGACAGAAAGCTTATCACGCGCTTTCGATTTCTGGCGACCGCTCGGACTGAGCGTCACCGTAGCTCAACAAAACACCTCTAGATAGTTTTGTTCAACCTGCTAACGACGCGGCAGCAGGAAAGTAAGGGGATTCGCCAGCACTTCCCGCCACACCTCGCGCAAAAAGCGCCGTGATTGCGCTTCCCCGATGTTGCGAGCTCGTACCGCCAGGACATAACTAAGGGCAAAAGATGTACAGATATTCAGCACGCCGACCATTCCAATTCCAGAGAGAGCCAGGATCGTCTCGCGCCAATGTAGTTGCCCATAGAGACGCGCGCCGTCCAGAGCGTAGCCGAGACTGGCCGCGGCGAGCGTGACGTGGCGGACTTCCAGGGGAATTCCGAACAGTTCAAAAATGATGGGAACGGCGCCCAGCAAAAACCCCAAAACAATGAATCCGACCGATCCGGCCGCGTGATGCCCCACCCAATTCGCCAGCATAGCGGCCCGCTTTGGTCCTAGCCGGTCTCGAATGCGAAGACTGTTCGAGATCGCGGTCGCCATCTTATGCAGCGCAAGGTAGTTGGCGGTCCATCCGGTTGCGAGCGAGGAGAGCCAAAGGAAAACGCCCGTCACGACGGCGAAAATAATCGTCATAGAGGTGTGCGGAAAAAGCATATGAACGCCGTGTTCAGCCTCTGCAGCGGTGAGAAAAGGATGCCCGGTGACGGCGTGAAAAATTCGATCGATCAGGATCGAAATCGGCACTGCCCCAACCAGGTTGCTGACAGTAACGATGAACTGGGTTTCGGAAATCGCTTGCAGACTCGCCATGTGATCTTTTTCGGGATCTTCCATGGCGTCGACCAGCGTTGCCGCAGTGGCAGCCGGCATTTTCGAAGCCAGCAAAAATCCCCCGGCCTGCATCAGCAGGAAACTGACAACGTAGTTCATCGAAAGAGCAAAGGCCAATAGCATGGGAGCGTGAATCGCCGATGAAAGCGAGTACTTGAATAAAGCTGTGAAGGACGTGATCAAGCCGGCAAGAATCGCTCCGAAACCCATTGCCCTCCACTGCGCGGCGTTACGCGCGATGTAGTGCTTGCCGGTGCGGCCGGTTCTCTCAACGACGCTTCGCGCCAAACGACGCGTGCTGGCGCTGAGCACCGTACCAATGCGCCTTTGAGAGGCGAACCCATGCACAATCACGATTGAGAGCTTGCGCGCGTCTGATCCCGATTGTTCAAGGGTGATGACTTGCTGAATTCTTCCCAGGAGCGAACGCAGCAGCCGAACCCGAAAAACCAGATCCGCCGACGAACCTTTTTCCGCGAGTAGTCGGTTCACAGACTGCACTTGCGCTTCGCAAGCGGCACGCTGTTCTTCCCAGCAATGGAAGTCCTCCGGATGACGGACCGCCCGTTCTACAACCGCAGGAAGGTTGAAAAAACTGGACTTGGTGATGTCTTCGTCGTCGGCAAAATCGATCAGGTCGCGCGACAACGCGATATTGGTCGCACGCAGAGCAAGAATTTTACAGCTGGCAAGAACGGAAGAACTCGATGGCCGGAAAATGTCGGCCCACGAGGCGGCAATCGAATCCGGGAGGGTACCGAGCCAACGGGCATCGGATTCTTTCAGGTTCAAGGAATCCATCAACACGTAAAGGTCGCCTTCGACCTCATCCACCGGTAACAAATGCCGAAGAGCTCTCGCCAGCAGTTCACGCAACAGAAAGGCCTCTTCCGGCAGCCCCGCTTCTGAAATTACGCGGACATAAGAGTGATGAGACCAGAACTCGCGAAGCGCGGAATGGATGGCTTTGCGCTCGGGATGGTCATCGATCGCCGCGGTGAGACGTGAAAGCGCGTCGGTTCGCGCTTCCGTGGGAATGTCGAGAAACATGCGAAGCAGCCCGTAAACCCGGGTCGCCCGATCCCGCGGGGACAAAACCTCAAGCGCCAAAAGATCGTCGATCGCAAACAGAATGGGACCACCTCGGCTCGACGGGATCAAGTTAGGATACAGGTTTGCGGTCGTTTGGAGAACCACGGACGGGACTGGAGCATTTTTGTCAGGCCCCGAAGGCTCTGAAAGGTGCGAGACGAGCCAAACGGGGTCAGCCAAGATTCTTGGTGACACACGTCAGCACGCGTTCCTACGCTGCGCGAATTGTGGTTCTAACGACGAGGACTGGAATGACTCGAACTGGAATGTCCGGTTGAACCGGTGGAGCCTCCGTGCCACAGTCCTGGCTGCGACGCCGAAGATCCCTCCTGCCACCAGCCAATCCCCACGGGCGCGGTGTGAACCCTGGCCGTAGCCAATCCATTCTGCTGAACCGTGCCCGACAGTTGGTTCAGGTTCTTGATTCCTCCGTGCGGGATTCCGAGTCCTGCCGAGTTCTTAGGGATCTCAAGCCGGTCGAATGATTTTCCGAGTTGGGTCGGCATCGGTCCCCGGTTGACCGCAACGATGCCGTGGCCAGGGGTAGCCGGAGGCTGTGGCGCAACAAAGTTTGCGGGTGCGCGCACGATCCGCGGAGTGTTCCATCCCGCCCATGAACCGCCCGGCGACCAAGCCCATCCGTTGCTGGGTAGATAAACCCAAGAACCGGTGTGGTATGGCGTCCAACCCCACGGGTAGCCCGAGACCCAGCCATAGCCAAAGCCGGGAGCGAAGGCCCAGGCGCCGTTCATAAACGGATCCCAGCCCGCACCCGCGAAGTAGGGTTGCCACATCGTTCCGTAGCCGGGAGCATTAAAGAAGCTGCCGTAATAGTTGAGGTCGGTGGTGCCATACGCGTATGGCGAGTAATTGCTGTAGGAGTTGACGGCGTATTGCTGATGATACTGATCCTGCTGCTTATCCCACGCATCGTAGGGATCAGGCTCCAGATTCTTGGCCAACTTATAGCGATCGCCATCCGTCAGATCAAAGGTCGCGGTGCGATTCTTGCTAAGGGCCACGGTCCCGGAATCGCCTTCGACCTGCACGTCGCCGCCGAAAACGGCTATGGTGGCGTCCGTGTCCCCCATCTCAACTCGGAAATGAGCAGAGTGTGTGAGCGAGACTTTCTCGTGCCCAAACGTCAGAGTGAGCTCCGCGTCCTTAGCGCCAGAAAAGTTGACATAGGCGGAGCCCTCTTGCAGGTGCACGGTAGAAACCTTGGTCCCGGAGTCAAGGAGGGAGAGCTTGGCAAAGTCAATTACCGTCTCGGGAGTCATGCGGAGCGTACTTCCGTCTTCAAACTCGATTTCCGCACGGCCATTGTTCTTGGTCTTCAACATCACACCTTGCGTGATTGGCAAATTCAGAAATGCTTTTTCGAAGCCCTGTCCGGTGCCGCGATCGACTTGCACGTCGCCCTGCGCTACGCTCAGCCGCACCATGCGGACTTGCGAATCGGGAAAGGCCGGAACCGTTAAAAGAAGACTAAGCGCTACCGCAGTCAGCAACAACCTGAAGCTCAGTTTAGACATGGAACACCTCCGGAACGGCCCCTCTTGCCTTATTAGAACACTGTTTGGGCTATTTTGTTGCCTACAAATAAACATACATTTACGCTCCACCCGCTACCTGTTTCCATTTTCCGCGGTTTGCACCAGGCGTTGCGCCCGGGCACGCACCACCTTGATCACAGCCGGATCGTCCACGATCTTCTGCAAGACCGGAGCCACCGCCGAGATTTCCCTCAGCTCGCCACTATTCGATAATTCCTCCATCTTTTTCAGTTCCTCATCGAGGGCAAGCTTCTGATAGCGAAGATAGTAGTCGAGCCGATGACCGAACTCCAGAGTATTCGACAAAGCCTGGAAGAAAGTGGTCAATTCCTCTACCGGGACCATTTTCGAATAGTTGTAGGTCGCCTTCGTGCTTTTCTGTGCGTCCTCATAGGTCAGGGTCTTGGTTCCAGTAAATGCCAGTTTCTTGTTTTTGGCATCAACCTGCCCTTCAAAATATTGCGCCCGCTTGGCAAGATCGAAAATGTGAGTACGGGTGCCCTTAGACACGGCGAAATCCGAATGAAACGGATCGCCAGGAGCGGACTCCGGGCTGAGCTTGCCGTCAGAGTCGTAGGTAGCTTTGCCGTCGTCGGACACCGAGATGACATAGTGATCCGGCGCAGAGCCCGGAAAATCAAAAGTGAAGCTGACAGTGGGAACAGATTTTTGCTGACCACGGGAAGGAACCATGTAACACAAGATCATGCATGCGAGGACTGAAATTCGATACGCCCAGCGTTCGATTGGAATATACCCGGGTGGAACCTCGCCGAAGAACATGCGTAAAGAATTATGCCAAAAATGACGTGCGGCGCGCGATCTCCTCATGCCTGCTGGCGTTCCAGCGTGGCCGAAGTATGCAAGTGGCAGATTGCAATCGCGAGAGCATCGGCGGCGTCCGGCGGCTCGGGAACCTCCGCCAGATTCAGCAGCCGTGTAACCATGTGCTGCACCTGCTGCTTCTCTGCCCTGCCGTAACCTACCACTGCGGACTTAATCGAGAGCGGCGAGTATTCGGCAACCTCCAGCCCGGCAGACGACGCGGCCAACATCGCGACCCCACGCACCTGTCCCAGCTTAAGAGCCGACTTCACATTCAAAGCATAAAAAACGTCTTCGATTGCTACCCGGTCGGGCCGGTGTTCCACGATGATCGCGCCCAGGCGATCAAAGATGATTGACAAGCGCGCAGCCATGGACTGACGAGATGAAAGCTTGACCGCGCCACAGGCGAGGCAAATCAACTTGTCGTCGTGACCGAGCTCGACGACGCCGTAGCCGGTATACTCGGTACCGCAATCAATCCCGAGAACGCGCATCCCCCAAAGTCTAGCATCCGGTGCAAGGGATTTTGTTTACTCCTGATTCGCTTATTCCTGATTGAAGAGATCGGAACGGTCGAGTTGCTCGCCCTTGAAAATCACGATGGAAATGCGCTCGACGGCGCTAATGTCCTCAAGGGGATTCCCGTCGACCAGCAGCAGGTCGGCATCGTTG
>Ga0210390_10000426_pt1 | contig 45992 bp, 43 predicted proteins | sample IncBWH11OmetaG_FD_161050 | JGI IMG/M metagenome (GOLD analysis project Ga0210390, IMG submission 161050) | Forest soil microbial communities from Barre Woods Harvard Forest LTER site, Petersham, Massachusetts, United States - Inc-BW-H-11-O ... | reverse complement strand
TGTGCGGCATCGCTTTAACGGGTTCAACGGTCAATCTTAACAGGCAGATTGAAGGCTCGATTTGTTACTTCAGTGACGCCTCCGCGTCTGGCTCGGCCCCGGGGATGAGGCGTTCGAGGCTACTTGTCTGTTGGCTTGTTAAATAAAAAATTCGCCGCGGCAGATCAACTGCGCCGGGCCGCGAAGGAATACTTGCTCATCCCAGCGCACTGTTTGTACTCCTCCGGGCGCATGAACTCGGAGCGGCGACTCAGCCTTTTTTGCGGCAATGGCGGCGACCGCCGCGGCGCACGACCCCGTCCCGGAAGACTGTGTTTCGCCGACTCCACGCTCGAAAAACCGGACATCGATATTCCCCTTATCTACAGGAAGAACCAGCTCGACGTTAACACCATGCTTGAAGTGAGGATTGCGACCGATCTCAGCTGCTCCTGCTTGCCAGTCCGAAGGAAATTCGTTCACAAAGACAACAAAGTGGGGGTTGCCCATTGAAACTGGAATGCCCCTTACTTCACGAGAAGGCAGCTTGATAGGAAACTCATCATCGACTTGTGGCTCGCCCATAGCAATCTCAAATTCGTATCGCGTATCGCTGCGCGAGGTAAGGGTGCAAATCTTCAGGCCGGCGCCGGTGCGAACGGTCACTTTTTCTCTGGCTTGCTCGGAACAAAGATAGGCCGCAACACAACGCGTGCCATTCCCAGAGATCTCCGCTTCAGATCCATCGGCATTGAACAAGCGCGCCTGCACATCGGCATCCTGCGCGGGAAAGAGCCATTCCACGCCATCGGCGACGACACCCTCATGCCGTTCGCAGATACGCCGACTGAAACCCGCCAGATCCGACGGGGCATGGATGCCATCGATGATCAGGAAATCGTTTCCGCAGGCGCTCGCCTTGACGAACGGAATGACGGCAGCAGACGAGTTCACTCCGTACTTACCGGACCCAGCCAAGTCGCACTGTCAAAAACAGGAGATTGCTTTAGCAGGTGCAGAACCTGGCGCTGATCCTTGCGGGTTGCTTCCAATTCGAACTGAATTCGCACGTGCTGCGGCGTCGCTGCAACCTGCAGGTTGTCAGTCATGCCGTGGACGCTTTCCAGAACCCGGTTTATCTCGAGGGTAATTTCGTCGGCGCTCCGGCCGGCAACCTCGTAGCCGTGGACTGCGGCTTTCAATCCAAATCGCTCTTCCCCACGTCCCAGCAGAAAAAGGCAAAGCAAGATAAGCCCGGTTTCAAAAATTGACGTGAGATAGAGGCCTCCACCGACCGCCATGCCAACCGAAGCTACAACGAAGAGAGTAGCCGCTGTTGTGAGTCCAGTGACCAATTTGTCGCGAGCATGAAGGATAGATCCGGCTCCGATGAAGCCGATTCCCGGAATAATCTGGGCTGCGATACGAGTGTGATCGCCAATATGCTCCACGGCGAGTTCATCCGAGAGCAGCGTGTACATGGCTGCGCCAAGGCAGATGAAAAGATTCGTGCGCAGCCCGGCGGGCCGATGCTTGAGTTGACGCTCCAGTCCGATCAGACCGCCGAGAATCGTCGCGAGCACCAGCCGAGCGATCGACACACCGACAAGCGTGTTCATCTCGGTCTGTAGTATCTCGTAAATGTGATGCCAGTCGGGCATGAGAGCGTAGATTGACTGAATTTTATCACCGGGAAACGCTGCTTCAACGCACGTTCGTGACACTCGAGGTTAACGGGGGTGATTACCGGGAGAACTCGGAGAGGAGTCAGCGTGCGTCCAATAAATTGTGGCCGGAGGCTGGCCGGCTGTCCGGATCACCATGAGGGACGAGAGGCCCTGCTTTTGCAGCCTGGTAGCAACCGGATCGCCATCGAATGCAACCACGAAGTCAACATATTGCGACGGATTCGCCAGCGCCCGCTCCCACAAACCCTCGCTGTCGATCGGTGCTTTCCACGGTCGGTGATTGCCTTCGTTAATGGTGCGACGCAGAGGAATGCCAGCTTGCTGGAGGGCGCCGACGTGATCGCCGAGGTACATCAGCAGGGCGGAGTCGTGAGGCAGCTTTCTCAAATCGAAGGCCAGTTCGGTTTCCAGCGCGATGCGGGAGCGAGAGTTCACGGAAGCTTCGCGGAGGCAAGCAGGCTGCTTCCGCCACACCGAAGCGTAGCTCGCCGTGAGCAAGATCAGGACGGCGGAAACAATTGCTGTCTTCGCGGATTTGTTTCTGGCAATACGGAGCAGAAAATATGTTAGCAGCGCGGCAGCAACTGAAAATAGAGGAAGAAGCTGCAGCCCATAGCGTATGTTGTAAAGAGAGAATGGCCACCAGACCGGCAAGTAAATAGGGACGCCGCTATAGGCAATTGAAAGCGTGTAGAACGGAAGCGGCGCCCACAGCAGGAGAAGCGGCCACATTCGGCGGTCAAGAATCAGAATTGCCAGGGTCCCGACTAAAAGCAGCATCACCCACAGCTTCTGCCCGTTCCCTTCGGCCATATTCAGTTCGGAGGCCTTCAGGAAGTAACTAAAGGCGACAGGTAAATCGCGGGAGCCAGGATGTGGCGGAGATCCCGTGGATGCGTTCTTCTGGTCGATGGCACGAGCGGAATAGGGTCCGTTGGCAAACTCCAGGGGATTTCGGTAGATGATTGCATTGTAGGCAAACCACAGCGCTGGAGCCGCTGCGGCGAGCAAAAAGAATTTCGCAAGACTGCGGCCCAGGCTTTGACTTCTCGCCTTCAGCACCACAGCAATCGCGCCCATGCAAATTGCAACCGCGAGGAACCATCCGTCGTACCGTGTGAGGCAGGCGGCAGCCAGGCACAGACCACATTTCATCAAGGATGAGCCTGCTGCACGCTGACTGGCTTCGTCTGCTCGAGATGATTCCTGTACGAACTCACTGAAATACACCACGGCCCATATAAATAAGGCGAGGTACAGCGACTCCGTCATGGCAGTAATTTGAAGGTAGATCAGATTGGGATTCGCGGCATAGGTGATCGCGCTCACCCACGCAGCAATTCTTGCGGCGGGATCGGGCTGGGAATTTCCGCTCAAAGCACCCCGGACCAAGCGAAAGATGCCAGCTGCGCCCAGAGCATACGCGACCATCGAAGGGATCGAGCCACCAATGCCTGATTGCCATGCGGAATCGAAAAGGAGAAACGGAATCATCAACAGATGCGGCAGCGGCAGCCACACGGTGCCGAGTTGCAGCAAGCCGGGCGTGCGGGAGTCGAAAACCCGGCGGGCGATATTGATGTGCGCCACGGCATCGCCGTAGAGCAGCAAACGGCCATGCTGAAAATAGTAGGCAAAGGAAATGAACGAGACGCACGCCGCGAGTTGGGCTACCAGCGCGATTTCACGATCCCAGTAACGAGTGGGCCCGGCTTTCATCCGTTGGGTGCTCATTCCAAGTGGGTCAACTCGCGGAAGACCTGAAAGCGGGCGTCGATTTCTTCGCGGGTGAGCGATTGCAGGCGTTCGGTTCCAAAGCGCTCGACGGCAAAAGATCCCATCACGCCTCCATAGAAGAGCCCGCGTTTTAGGACCTCGCGGTTTAACTGTTCCTGTGAGGCGATGTATCCCATGAATCCGCCAGCGAACGAATCCCCCGCGCCGGTTGGATCCTTGACTTCTTCGATGGGCAAAGCGGGCGCGCGAAACGGATGATGACCGATGCCGAATGCGCCTTCGCGAAAAAAAATCGTCGCACCGTACTCGCCGTGTTTGATAACTAGCGCCTGCGGTCCCAGAGCAAGAACTTTTTGCGCGGCGCGCAGCAGGTTGGTCTCGCCGCCGAGCACTTTGGCTTCGGTATCATTAATCAGCAGCACGTTGACCAACTTCAGGGTCTCGAGCAAGTCTGAGCGAAAGCCGTTGATCCAGTAGTTCATGGTGTCACCGCCGGTGAGGCGGACGCCATCCATTTTGTGCCGAACCGCAGTTTGCAAAGTGGGGTGAATATTGCCGAGGAACAGGAATTGTGAATCCGCATACTCAGGAGGGATTCGTGGCTCGAAACGTTCAAACACGTTCAAATCGGTGAAATCGGTTTTGGCTTCATTCAGGTTGTCGAGATAATGTCCGCCCCAGCGGAAGGTTTTACCCTTGGCATGTTCGATGCCTCGCGTATCAATCTTTCGCTTCTTGAGAATATTTTCGTGCTCGGCGGTGAAGTCATCGCCGACTACGGCAACGATGCGAACATCGGTAAAGTAACTGGCTGCGAGCGAAAAGAATGTGCAGGAGCCGCCTAATACATCTTCCACTCGTCCGGAAGGCGTGGCAATGGTGTCAAAGGCAATCGAGCCTACGGCAAGGATGCTCATTATGAAGTTTTGCTCTCCAGGTATTTTTCCAGGATCAGTTTTAGTTTCTCGCGTGTCGCAGCGGGAATCTTATCGCGGTCGGTAAGGATCGCATGGGCCAACGCCGCGCCACACTTGCAGGTTCGCTTGGCCGACATCGAGGCGACGGTCTGCCGCACGACTTGGCAGGCGTTGTCGGCATTTTTCAGGAGCACGGCGACAACCTGATCGACCGTCACGGAGTCGTGATGCGGATGCCAGCAATCGTAGTCGGTCACCATGGCGACGGTGACGTAGCACATCTCGGCTTCTCGGGCCAGCTTGGCTTCTTGCAAATTGGTCATGCCAATCACGTCCATGCCCCAACTGCGGTACACGTTCGATTCCGCTTTGGTGGAGAACTGCGGCCCTTCCATGCACAAATAAGTTCCGCCGCGCTTGCCGGTGACGCCGGATTTATTGCAGGCCGCTTCAACGGTGCGAGCTAGTTCAGGACAGATAGGATCGGCAAAGGCGATGTGGGCCACGACGCCTTCGCCGAAAAAGGTGTCGACGCGATGGCGAGTGCGATCGAAGAATTGATCGGGGATCACGAAATCAAGCGGCTTATGCTCTTCCTTCAACGACCCGACCGCGGACACCGAGACGATCCGTTCCACGCCGAGTTGTTTGAATCCGTAGACATTGGCACGAAAATTCAACTCTGTTGGAAGAATGCGGTGCCCGCGTCCGTGCCGCGCCAGAAATGCAACTTTGCGGCCTTCGAGGACACCGAGAACATAACGGTCGGACGGGTCGCCGAACGGCGTCTGCTGCTTCACTTCCCGAACGTCGATGAGGCCGGGCATGGAATAGAGCCCGCTGCCACCGATAATACCAATTTCCGCCTGCGCCAAAATGTCCCCCGGGATCATCCTTGGAATGGTGTGAACTGGCGATTATACAAAAGTTAACGGAAGCAGCGCCTTGTAGCGATGTGCTTCCTGGTGATGCGCCACTCTGAAAACCCGGAACATCTTTCATCTTTCCGATGCTACGAATGCGCCGAACAATTCCTGCTCCAGTTGCCGTGTCGTCGATTGCTCCATGCTTTCCGTAACCAACACACCGTCTCCTTCTACATCAATCACCACGGGGCCTTCTTCTGTCAGCCAAGTGTGAGTGCCGGTCAGCGACTCTAGTTTCTGCAAATCGTCAGGCGGATTTTTTTCATCCGCGGCTATCTCGCGTACATGCTTATATCGCTTTGCCAGATACTGCGCGTAGATGGCGGCAAATGCAGCCGCTTTCTCGTGGCTCGACCAGCGCGAGGCGTAGAGCAGCGCCAGGGGCGCCGAAGGATCTCCTTTCGGCCGCGCCGCGTAGTAGTAGCCGCCACGCCAATGCGGATACAAATTGTGCGAAGCCTCGGTGCCGGCATATTGATCAACGAGAATGGCCACGTCGAATTCTCCGATCGCTCCTACGTCGAAGCGTTCATAGTTCTTGAAGTCCCGCTCGAAGTCGGGCAGGCGCATAGGTTCGACAGACTCGCCAGAAAGATATGTCTTTGGCTCCATAATCTGACGTGTGGTTCGCGGCGGATCGCTTAGAGCCGCGGCAAAAGCCTTCTCTTTTCCGCGCGCGCGAAGCAGTTCAGTTTCAAAATCCAGACCGTAGCGATAAGGAAACGTCAACTCTTCTTTCAGGAAAATGGGAGCGCTTTTAAACTCCACTGAATCTGACGTGCCCACGAGCATGCCCTCCTTCAAAGCATCGGCAATCTGCGGCGAACCCAGGATGGACTGCCCAGTTGGGGCCAGCATGTAGTCAACCAGCACGACCATGGCCTGACCTTCAACCACGGCCTGGCGAGCTTCGCTGATTTCGTCGTTCTCAATGTCCGCGCCGGTGGGTTGCTTTTTGTCATTCAGGTCGGTATCGCCCACTTTCATCCATTTTTCCAGCCCAACATACTGGTCCTGGAGGGCGTGCGTGAGTTCATGCGCCAGCACCGGACGCTGCTGTTCAACGTCGATCCAGTCCAGCAGGTTCACGGTTGCGGTCTTGGCATCGTAATAACCGGCTACTTGCTCGCGCAGTAGAGCGACCAGAAAAGTTTGCAGATCGAAGTCCCGCGGCAGGAGACCGAACTTCTTCAGCACCAGTTCGGAGCGGCGCAAACGCTGCGCGTCTTTGTCCTCAGCCATGTTTTTTTCCAGATAGGATACAACTTCATCCCGGCTGGTAAGGCGTCGTTTGACGTTTTTCCTGATGGGCAAGCCGCTGTCCTTGCTGGCGAACTGCAGAATCTGATCCACATCGTGAAACAGTTCTTCGGCTTCTTTGGGAGAGATCTTCTGCTCCGGAGTCGCGCTCGGGTCCGACTTCTGATCTTGTGAGCCGGGTGCAGGGCGGGGAGCGCTGCCTAATGGAGCAGGGGCAGTGGCTGTCCCTCCCGTTGACGATTGGGCGGGCGCTTGTGCCCAAGCCCACGAAGCTGCGAGCGATACCAGCGGAGCCATCGTAAGCAGAAGCAGCGACTTTCGATACAATTTCTTCAATTCAGTCATTGGGTTCATTTATGTCCGACAACGATCCTCGCCAAACCGCGGCAGAACATTTTCAAAAAGCCTACGAACTTCAGATGCAAGGCCAGTACCAGCAAGCCATCGAACTTTACAGCCGTTCCATCGAGGCTTTCGCGACCGCCGAGGCGTACACCTTCCGCGGGTGGACGTACTCGTACCTCGGCGACTACGACCGCGCCATCGCCGAGTGCATTGAGGCAATCAAACTCGATCCGGAGTTTGGCAATCCTTACAACGATATCGGGGCTTACCTGATTGAACAAGAGAAATGGGACGAGGCCATCCCGTGGTTTCAGAGAGCGATGATCGCGCCGCGGTACGAGGCGCGTCCTTACCCCCATTTCAATCTAGGCCGTGTTTATGAGCACAAACACAATTGGGAGAAGGCGAAAGAGTGCTACGCCGCAGCCTATTCGCTGGACAAGAGGTATGTGGCGGCGCTGGCAGGGTTGCGGAGATTGCGTGCGGCGTTTAATTAAGAACTTCTTGGCCACAGATTTGCGCGGATGAACGCGGATAGGTCAAACGAATTGATACCGTTAATTACGGATTTCCGAGCCCGCCACTCTCTTTGCGACCCACTCGCCGGTTTCTTTCGTCCCTAGCGCTCCGCCTATGTCTTGGGTGGTCCGTTTCTCCTGTACGGCTTCCAAAACTGCGGCTTCGATTTTCGTCGCCTCGTCGGTTAAGCCCAGATGCCCAAGCATCAACGCCGCGGTCAAGATTGCTCCGAATGGATTGGCCACATTCTTCCCAGCGATCGGCGGAGCCGAACCGTGCACCGGCTCAAACATCGAAGTCTTGCCGGGATGGATATTCCCGCTGGCGGCCATGCCCAACCCACCCTGCAGTCCGGCGGCAAGATCGGTGATGATATCGCCGAACATATTATTTGTGACGATAATGTCGAACTGGCGGGGATCGCGCACCATTTGCATGCAGAGGGCGTCCACGTACATGTGCTCGGGCTTGATCTGAGGATATTCTGCGCTCACTTCCCTGAACACGCGCTGCCAAAGCCCGCCAGCGTGAGTCATCGCATTGGACTTGTCGCACATTAGGACGCGCTTGCGTGGGCTTCCGTCCAGCTTGGGGTGGCGCTCGGCGTATTCGAACGCATAGCGGATGATGCGTTCCACGCCTTTCCGGGTATTGATATCCTCCTGCACCGCGATTTCATCGGACGTACCTTGCTTGAATACCCCTCCCGCATCCGTGTACACGCCTTCGGTATTTTCGCGGAGTACTACGAAATCAATATGCTTGGGCTCGACGCCTTTGAGCGGGCACAGCCCGGCATCCAGCAGGCGCACCGGACGCACGTTGGCGTAGAGATCCATCTTGAAGCGCATGCCCAGCAGGATCTCTTTCGCATGAATGTTCGAGGCGACGCGCGGATCGCCGAAGGCGCCCACCAAAACCGCGTCGAAATCGCGTTCGAGGATGGCAAAGCCATCGGGCGGAACGGTGACACCATCTGCCAGGTACCGGTCAGCGCCCCAGTCAAATTCGAAAGTTTCGACGTTGGCTCCTGAAGCAATGATGGCCCTGACGGCCTCCGGTATGACTTCTTTTCCTATCCCGTCACCGGGAATAATTGCGATTCGTTTTTTGGAACTCACGCGAAGAAGGTAACACAGTCGCCGTGAGGTTTTCTTAAGAGCCTTTTATTGCAGAGTTCGATGAGGAAGGTGGAGAGGGCCGCAGAGACGTCTCGCTGCGCGCAGCTATCTCTCGAGCGTATCGCGATCACTTCTTGCGTTGCATCTCGAAGTGCATTTTGCTGTCTTTTCCCTCTTGCTTCCAGGTCCACTCTTCGGTGTAGTGTTCGGCATCCGAAAAGAGAAACACCGCGCGGTGCATATGGCCGATATTGGGACCTGGCAGGTTGGTGGCGTCCATGAAGTCGAATGAAACGGTATTGAGATCGGAGGATATCACCGCTTTCATGCGCGGCTGATTATTTGTGGGGCAGAAATGGGTCATGAGCAAGTCGTCGCCATTGACGTAATACATGCTGACCATATCTTCACCAGCCATGTGCATGTCGGCCATCACGGCAGTGCCGCCCGCTGTCAACCGATACGTAACCTCGGAGGTCCCGCCCGACGGCGATTTTCCTTGCCACGTCCCGACCATCGATTTGAAGCGCTCGAGGGTTTTCTGGGCGCTGGACTGGGCCACAAGCGCCGTAGAAGTAAGCAACAAGGTTAGAATTGTAAGTCCGCGAAAAAACCAATGCTGTGCCATTCCGCTGCTCCTATAGATATTCTGTAGAGAGAATAAGTATGGTCCTATAGAATGTCAACAGGAAAGCGGCGCACGCCAAGGTATCGCCGTCGGCTGACTGAATTGTTCGGAATCGCCGAACCCGGAAGGTGCCTGATTCGCCCCTTCCGGGCCGGCGTGAACCGATCTGACAAGCGGAGTTCTGGAAGACTGCTAAACGAACTATTTGCTATCGCCGTCGTGGTCTTTATCGACGGGGGCTGCTTGCTGGGCGTGGGCGTGGGCTTGCGCCTGGGGACTAAGCGTCACTTTGTCCTGTGGGAGTGCCGTTTGTGGTGGTGCGGCACTCTGCCGCTGTGCTGCGGCTACCGCTGCTTCGTTCTGAGCTGCTGGTGAAGTGTGAACTGCATTGATGCTCATCGTTACCTCCCCTTCAGGGCACCTATCGGCCCGCTGGCGAGAAACTTTAGGTCGGGCCAGCTGCTCATCTCTGACTCTTGTCTTTGAGGGGTGCAGCTAAAAATAAGAATGCAAAGGGGATTGGCGCCATCGACGAATCCGGCGTGGCTTCGCCTTGTATAATTGAAGCTCATCGTATGGCTTCCACCGTAGTTCACGGCAACCCCGCTTTCCCTGCTCCTGACTTCGGGAACTTGCGCTCTGAATTTGAGGCGCTACTCTCAAGTTGTGGCATGTATGACTTGAGCGCAAGAACCAGGATCGCGCTCACGGGCGGCGATCGGGTACGCTGGCTCAACGGCATGGTCACGAACAATGTACGCGACCTTCCGGTTGGACATGGGCTCTATGCTTTTCTCTTGAACCCGCAAGGCCACATTCTGGGGGACATGTACGCCTACAATCGTGGCGACTCTCTGATGATCGACACGGATCAGTCGCAATTGGAAAGGTTGCTGGCGACCTTCGATCACTACATCATCATGGACGATGTGGAGGTCACGAACCTCAGCGACAAACTGACTGCCATTGGAATCGCTGGGCCAAAAGTGCGCGATGTACTGAGCTCGGCAGGATTTGAAATATTACAGTTAGAACCCCTTCAATTTGCAGATATGACTTGGCAGAATGTGGCCGTCACAGTTGTGCGAGGAGACAACACGAGCGTCGAGTCGTATGAACTCTGGTTGTCGCCCGACCAGACGACCCTCTTTCACAATGCACTCATCAATGCCGGGGCGACACCCGTCGGCCCAACCGTGTTGGAACTGCTTCGCATCGCCGCGGGGGTTCCGCGTTACGGGAAGGATATCCGTGAGCGCGATCTGCCGCAGGAAACCGAACAGCAGCGCGCTTTGCATTTCAGCAAGGGATGCTACATCGGACAGGAGATCGTGGAGCGCATTCGCTCCCGCGGCAACGTTCATCGCAAGTTTACCGGCTTCGAGGCGCAAGGTCCGTTGCCAGCGGTCGGCGCAAAGATTCAGGCCGACGGCAAGGATGTTGGTGAAATCACCAGCGCTGCTTCCCTGCCGCTTGCCGCCGGTGACCGCGCAGTGGCGCTGGGTTATATTCGGCGTGAAATCGCGACTCCAGGGAAGCAAGTTCAAGCAGGCACCACCCAGCTTTTGATCGCGCCGCTTCCGTTTTCCGAAGTATTCCGGCGTGAAAACCTGTAAGCATTGAAGGGACAATCTATGCCTGAGAAGAAGCAGGAAAGTTTTACCGTAACCGACCGGCGCTTGTTTACATCAGAAGGCGAAATTCGGGAAGAGGTTTCGCAAGAGGAAGTTTCCAGTGCGGCAACCCCCACGCCGCCTCCGCCGCCGGTCCAAGCAGCCGTCGCTCCGCCTCAGCAGGAACTCGACACCCCTCCCCCTCCGACGGCTGCCGAGCAGCGGGAACAGGCAGATGCATATCGCAAGTCGGCGAAGGATTTGGACGCACGCGTCGAACTCAGCGGACATTCCGCCAAGGAACTGGAAATGACGTTTGAGCGCTTCATGGCTTCGCTCTATATGAGCGCCATGATGCAACTCGGCCTGATGCACGAGCAAGGCGGTCAACCGCGGGTCGACCTGATCGGAGCTCGCCAGACCATCGACACGCTAAGCCTCCTGTCGGAGAAGACCAAGGGCAACCTGACGGGCACCGAGGAAAACTTTCTGCAGAATTGCCTGTACGAACTTCGCATGGCTTACGTGGAGGTGACCAACGCGCTAACCCGTCCGCCGCAGACCTCGGCATCGAACGCCGCCACCACGAAGCGATGAAGGCCATGCTCACGGTGCTGGGCAGCGGCACCTCGATGGGAGTTCCTACCATCGGATGCGACTGCGCCGTATGCCATTCTTCCGATCCGCACGACCGCCGCACCCGTCCTTCGGTTCTAGTGGAGTATGGCGGCAAGACGGTGCTAATCGACACTACTCCTGACTTTCGCCAACAGGCCATCCGCGAACATATTCGCAAGATTGATGCTGTCCTCTTCACCCACAGTCACGCCGACCACATTCTGGGCCTGGATGACTTGCGGCCGCTCAGCTATCGCCACAAACCCAATAAGCTCCCACTCTATGCTCGGCCGGAAGCGGCGGATTTTATCCGCACCACCTTCCGCTACGTTTTCGATGCCGATTACAAATATGGCGGCTTGGCGCAGGTCGAACTTAAATCGTTCGAGGGGCCGGTTGAGTTGTTCGGCGCACGTTTTGAGCCCATCACGGTCATCCATGGCGATGCTGAGATTGATGGCTTCCGCTTTGGTAGCGCCGCTTACCTCACCGATCACAGCAGCGTCCCTGAAGCTTCGTTGGCGAAACTGCAGAACCTCGACATCCTGTTCCTGGATGCGTTGCGGCACATACCGCATCCCACACATTCCACCGTCGAGAATTCCTTGCGCATCGTGGAACGCCTGCAACCGAAGCGAGCTTTTTTTACGCATATTTGCCACGACTTGCCGCATGAGATTACGAATGAATCCCTGCCGTCAAACGTGCGGCTTTCCTACGATGGCATGAAGTTGGAGTTTGAGATTTAGATTCAGATGATGTGGCGCGGGCGCCCTCGCCCGCGGGTTTGACATCGGAGAGCCGCGGGCGGGGGAGTCCGCATCGCACAAAAAATGCAAGTCTGGCACAAACTCGATGACATCCCCGCCGGCTTTGGTCCCACGCTACTCAGCGTGGGCAACTTTGACGGCGTGCATCGCGCCCATACCCGAGTGTTGGCCAACATCGTGCCGCGTGCGCGGGAGACGGGCCGCAAGGCGGTCGTCGTCACTTTCGAGCCCCATCCCATGCTGATACTGAGACCTGACTCCGGACTGAAACTGCTGACGCCAACTCCCGAAAAACTTCGCTTGCTCGAAGCCGCTGGCCTGGACGCCGTTCTGCTGCTCCCTTTTACGCGCGACCTGTCTCTCATGACTCCGCGAGATTTCGCCCATGACATTCTGAAAAAAAGTTTGCAAGCCCGGGAAGTCCACGAAGGCTACAACTTCCATTTCGGCAACAAGGCGAAGGGGGACGTAAGCCTGCTCGCGGAATTCGGCCGCGAGATGGATTTCGAAGTGAAGGTCTATCCCGAGTTGCGGCTGCGGGGTGAACCAGTGTCGAGCACTCAGATCCGCAAACTACTCGCCGATGGGCAGGTAAGCCGTGGACGCCATCTCCTGGCCCGCCCTTTCAGTGTTTTGTCTACCCCAGGCAGCGGCCGAGGCTACGGTTCCAAATACACCGTGCCGACGATCAATCTGAGTCGCTACGAAGAACTTGTCCCCAAAGACGGCGTCTACATAACTTTTACGCGCGTAGGCGAGGAGTGTTTCGATTCGGTGACTAACGTAGGGAATCGTCCTACGTTCGGGGCCGAGTCGTTCGCGGTCGAAACACATCTGCTCAACTTCCATCCCATCGAACTAAGTCCAGAGACAGAGGTTGAACTTCATTTTCTGCAAAGGCTGCGGGATGAAGTTAAGTTCCCTTCGGTAGAAGCGCTTCGAGCACAGATCGGTAGGGATGTGAGGAAAGCGCAGCGTTATTTTCGATGGCTGAGATTTAGAGACCGAGTGAATCAATGACTGGGCGGGCTTCAGTTTTAACTATGCCTGTCGATTCACCAAAATGCTCTAGTGAGGAAGATACCCATCCTCCATCGGAAGTTTGCCGTCGACCCGGACTACATTGACCTGATCATTGATCGAGCGCACATCGACCAGGCCCACTGCTCCCGGCGTTGTCTCCACCATCTTGAGTACGTCCTCATCGGAATCAACCGTGGTGATCGACCCCTGGTGGGATGCGATAAACGACTTCAGTTCGCTGGACGACATCTTGTTGAGTCGCTCGAGTGTGATCATTTCACCGCTGGAATTCTTGTGGAGAACAAGAATCACATCCTTGCCATCGTGCCACTTCTTGACTTCCAAACGAAAAATCTTGGAAAGATGCGCGGAACCGACCTCGGCCAAACCGTTGTCCTTGTTAACCACGACCGCCATGTGATGCGCAAAGCACGGAAGCAACGAACACATCATGAAAGCGAGCAGACAGCCGATGCGAGAAAACTTCATAGCAAACTCCACCCCGAGTCCGAGGAACCGCTTGCTTAAAGAATCGCGCTTCTGCCTCCAAAAGCCCAGTGGAAAGCGACCGGCGCAGGTTACCATGGTGATCTGCCGCTGGTCATTCCATAGGCTCGACCAGCGTAATCTCCTCATGCAATCTGCGATCGGGCAATTGCACGACGACAATGGCTACCAGCACAAGCACGATTCCGACCGTCTGCAGGGGCCGCATCACCTCACCTAAGGCGAGAGCCGCAATCACAATCGAGAAAACGGGCTCCAGGCAGCTGACCACGATTGCGCGTGTCGGTTCCAGATGTTGCAACCCGGCGAAATAAAGCGAAAAGGGCGCGAGCACGGAAATCAGCGAAAACACAAACAGGAATAACCACTGGTCCCCGGAGTAGTGCGCAGCAATAATTTTCCACGGGGGATTCACAACAATCCAGAACAGGGTTGCGCTGAAAATGACGAACAGAAGCACCGTCCAGCGATCATAACGAGCAAGGATGCTGTGACCACCGACGTTGTAGAAAGCGAAAGAAAACGCCGCCGCCAGGGCCGCCAGCACTCCAATCGCATCCAGACGAAATCCGCCCGAGCCGAATATTCCGATCACCAGGGCAATCCCCGTCACGGCCAACCCCACCGCTACCACGCGTTGTAGGGTTGGCTTCTGCACCCCGCGCGCGACCGTGTAGAGCAGAACCCAAACCGGCGCCGTGTACTGCACGATGATTGCAGTAGCTACGTTGGTCCGCTGGATCGCGAGGTAGTAGAAGTAGTTGGATGCTGCCACGCCCAAGATGCCCAGCACAAACATCCGGCTAAAATCTGCAGCGGGTAGACGTAATCGCCTCCATCCGCGGAACAGCACCAGGGCGAAAAAGAGAACGACGAATGAGAACGTAGCACGGCTCTGCGACAGGATCAGCGGATCGATGGGTCGAAGGGTTTGTCCCTTGGGCAGAAGTCGCCCGGTAAATGCCGCTCGACCGAGCGTGGCGGCCACGCCCCACAGGAACGTGGCGCTGGCGATGTATAGATATCCGCGGACGGGATGCGCTCGGCTGGGCAAGGTGTTGAGGCGGATTATTTTTCGGTATACTCGATCACGTAGCTGATCTTGGCCGTCTTTTGCAGCATGGCCGCAACCGAACAATACTTTTCTTCGGACAGTCGCACCGCATCCTCGACGGCCTTATGTGAGACCTTTCCTCCCACTCGATAAACCAGACGGATTTCGGTATAAACGGAAGGCGGAGAGGTGGCCTTCTCGGCCTCGGCCCTTACCTCGATGCTGGTGAAGGGCTCGCGCTTCTTAGCCAGAATGCTGGCAACATCGTAGCCGGTACACCCGCACAAGCCGATCAACACCAGTTCCATCGGACTGCTGCCGGTTTTGCTGTCGCCGTCCACGACAATGCCGTGGCCGCTGCTCGCCTGTCCCAGAAAACGGTGGTTGTCCGTCCAGATCGCCTTCGCTTCAATCATATTTATCCTCTATCGCCGGTTATCCGTCTGCGGCTCCGGGTGGATCAGTACGCGAAATAATTCGGGTGCTTCCTGTTTGAAGTGGATCTCCAACTCGGTCGAAATATCGTGTACGCGCGAAAGCGGCAGTTCGTCGGAAAATGTGCAGTGGCAGGATACGTAGAGGCGCCCGCGTACGTGCTTGACCTCGACGTCATGAACGTCCAGAACTTCCGGAAAATGCGCGACCACGGCTTTGAGTTTCTTCTCCAACAGCGCATCTCGCACCACCTCATCGCCAGTTTCGATGGTGGCTGGTTCGCTTTCAATGTGAGTCAGAATGGTCGAAATCTCCGGCACCTCTTCGCGGATATCCGATTCGAGCTTGGTCACCTGATCATGCGCATCCTTCAAACTCAGTTGCTCGTCGAGTTCCAGATGTTGTTCGACGTGCAAACGCCCACGCAGGTCCTGCACGCTAATGTCATGCACGTTGAAATTGTTGCGTGTGGCTACAGCACGAACGCGATCAAAAATGTTTTCTCTCCGCGCCGGCCGCGCCACCGAACGAACCACCACATCGGCATCGGGCAGCACCCCTTGGACAGCCGATGTGACAGCATCGGCGACCTGCTCCGAGCGTTGGAAGGTCACGTTGCGAGCCAGGCCAACGGAAAGATCCGCGAAATAACGGTTGCCCGCTCGCCGAATGCGCACGCGATCCACTTCGATCAACCCATCGACCTTGTTGACCGCTGCCACGATTTTGCCGCGCACACCGGCAGGGGCCGCGTCGAGCAAAGAGTCAACGGTTCTGCGGGCCAGCCTTGAACTTACATACACGACGACGCCGGCGACGAACAGCGCCGCAACAGGATCGGCGTTTCGCAGCCGATCAACACCATACAATCGGCCTATGAGCACCAGACTCAATCCCACAACCACTACGCCACTTGAATAAATGTCGGTGGAGAAGTGCAAGGCATCAGCTTCTAAGGCTTGGCTATCGTACTTCGCCGCGATTTTTCCCAGGGCGCGCGAGCGCCAGAAATCCACTGCCATCGAAATGAACATAACGGCGAAAGCGGCAATGCTGGGTTCGATCTCGACATGCCGAAAGAACAGCCGCTTCACGGCTTCGTAGATGATCCAAACGCACGTCAGGAGTAGCAGACCAGTCTCGATAAAAGCGGAAAAATTCTCTACTTTACCGTGCCCGTATTGGTGGTCGGCGTCGGCAGGCTTGTCGGAGACGCGAACAGAAAAAAAAGTGACGATCGCGGCAATAAGATCGAGCCCGGAGTGCGCGGCTTCCGACAGGATGCCCAGACTTCCCGTGGTTGCGCCGACGACGATCTTGAGCGTGGTAATGGCCATCGCCGCTAGAACGGAATTTCCAGCGACCGCGCGTTTTTCCGCGCGCATGGACTCCGGGCTAGCCGTTACCGTCGGCTCGGGCATGACAGCATTATCGCCGCTCCTGACTTCCTCCGCCAATCCATCGCCATGCGAACATTTCCACACGCCTGCCGACAGCGGCGGAACTCTGTGCTAGGATTTTCACTGATCTTTACGATCTCCGTTGGAGGAAGCATTAAATTATGATTCGATATGCGTTCGTCTGTCTCCTGCTTGCGGCCGTGTCGTGGGGCCAAGCTGCGAGTTCACCATCCACTCCGGCGGCCCCACAAGCGGGCGCGCCAGCCAACCCAGCCGGAACTCCCGCTGAGACTAAGGAAGTTCCGCCCGACACCGCCGTGATCACGATAAGCGGATTGTGCCCCAATCCGCCCGCCGATAAAACGGCGGATCCGAATTGCAAGACCACAATTACTCGCGCTGAATTCGAGAAAATCATGGACTCGGTCCAGCCCAATATGCCCCCGCGCGTGCGTCGGCAATTTGCGACCCGATATACCTCTGCCTTGGTAATGTCCGAGAAGGCGCACGAGATGGGTTTGGATCAGGGACCGAAATTCGAAGATCGAATGAAGTTGATGCGCATCCAGGTTTTGACCCAGATGTTCAACCAGGCAGTGCAGGAGAAAGCGGGACAGATTTCCGACCAGGACATCGAAGACTATTACAAGAGCAAGTCCGCGGACTATGAAGAAGCGGACCTGCAGCGCATTTTCATTCCACGCGCCCAGCAACTTCCCGCGTCCAAGGTCAAACCGACCGCCGCAGCGCAAAAACTGGCGGAAGACGTCATGAAGAAAGAAGCCGACAAAGTTCACGCCCGTGCCGTTGCCGGAGAAGACTTTGCCAAGCTGCAAGAGGAAGCCTATGCTCTGGCCGGGCTCAAGGGCAAGGCTCCGAGCACCAAGATGGGCGAGGTTCGGCGTAATGGCCTGCCTCCAACCCAGGTCTCGGTCATGGATTTGAAGACCGGTGAAATCTCGGCTGTGGTCTCCGACCAAAGCGGGTATTTCATTTACAAGGTCGGCAAAAAGGAAGTAGAACCCCTGGATAAGGTGAAGGAGGAAATTCGCGGAGCCCTGCGCACACAGCGCATGCAGGACCAGATGAAGGCCGTCCAGGAGTCCGCCACTACAACCCTGGATGAAAGTTATTTCGGTCCGGAAATGGCTGCTCCGCACGGCATGCCATTGCCGCCGCCGGGACCAGGCGGCCCCTCACCCAGACCAACCCCTCCCGGCCCCAAGTAATGGGCAGTGAGAAGCCAAGCGTCATCGTAACGGGGATTGCTGGCAACCTGGGACTGCGGCTGTTGCCGCTGCTCGCGGACTATCAGGTCATCGGCCTCGATCTGAATCCGCCCCAGACCAGCCATCCCCTGCGGTTCGTCCGTATGGACCTTGGCCTGGAGGAATCCTGCCGCGAGTTGTTTCTTCTGTTGCGCGAAGCTCGTCCGGTTGCATTTATCCACCTGGCTTTTGTGCTTGATCCTGTCCGTACGGGTGTGCTCGACCTCGACCGCATGTGGCAGATCAATGTGGCCGGCACTGCCCGAGTCATGGAGGCCATCACCGAAGCCAATCGTGATGACGCCATCGTAGGAAAGTTCATTTTTCCCAGCAGTGTCTCCGCGTATGGTCCAGACCTGCCGGGTTTCGTAGGCGAGGATTTTCCCATGGGCGCGCACAGTCTCCCCTACGCAATCCACAAGAAGGAGGCTGATAAGGTTGTGCAACAGAGGGCGCCCGCGCTGCGGGGATGCAGCGTCTATATGCTGCGACCGCATATTTTCGCCGGCGCCAGCGTGGAAAACTATATGGTTGGAGCTTTTCGCGGGACCCCGAACGGCCGCAGCCAGCGAGCGGCTAAAATGCGCGACCAGGGCAAGCGGCTTCCCTGCTTGTTGCCCTATGGAAGCGAATATCTTGAACATCGTTTGCAGTTCGTTCACGTGGACGATATGGCACGACTTCTGGCGCACATCATCCACAAGACGGAACCCGAATCCCAGCGGCTCACCGTGTTGAACGTCGCCGGACGGGGTGAACCATTAACCTTTGCGCGCTGCATCGAATTGGCCCACGCCAAGTTGATTCGAGTCCCGGGAAAATGGGCATTCCGCACGGTCTTGCAACTTATGTGGAAGCTTGGTATATCGGCGATTCCGCCCGAGGCCGTTCCTTACATGACCAGCGAATATCTTATGGACACCGATCGCCTGCGCAAATTCCTGGGCGAAGAGTACGAGAGTGTGATCCGCTACACCATCGCCGATGCCTACGCAGATTGCTTCGTTTCGACCGCTCCCGCTGCCGCACAGGCGTCCTCGGCCGGACAACAGGCTTAATTCCGGCCGCTGTCTTCTTTCACATCGACTGGCTGGCCGCCGTACTCATCGCTCGTTACCCACTCCCATCCGGATTCAGATCCAACCACGGGCGCTGAGTAAACACTACGATGGGGGCGGAATTGGGAAATCGCTCCAGATCTTTGTTAAGCCAAGCCGGTTCTTCGGGGTTGACTTCCGGCTCGGCTCGCGAAACGTTATCCGGACCAATAAAATGCACTCGGCGACGGTCGAACGGGTGGTGTGTCTCGCCCAAGCAGTCCCAAAGAGTGCCCGCCATCCAGCCCCGCATCGTGCTCGCCCGGGACGCACTCCAGGGGGGACGTATCCCGCGCGAGATCTCTGACGAACTCTTTCATAACGCACCGCTATTCGGGGCCTTAGTTCCAGCCTCCTCTGTTTGGCACGCATACAAGATAACTGCGAGATTCAGGATTTATTCCCTCTGCTGCCACGAAAACGCTCGAAGAACGCCGTCAGCCCTATCGAAGCGGCGGAAAGTTTTCGAAACTCGAGCAATTGTCATTTTATTGTCATGGAATAAATTCCCTGATTCTTGGTTTACCTTATGTAAGTGGCGGGAGAGCGTTTGACGGCAGCGACTTTTGAAGAGCTGGCCATGCCCCTTTTTGACCAGCTATACAATTTCGCGCACTGGCTCGCCCAAGACCGGACGGAAGCGGAAGACCTGGTGCAGGAGACCTATGTCAAGGCGCTGAAGGGCTTTTCCTCGTTTCAGGCAGGCACAAACTTCCGCGCATGGATGTATCGCATCTTGCGAAATACGTTTCTCACGTCGCGCACCGGATTGAAGGCAACGGCGACCGTGGAGCTTGATTCTGACGATAGCCCAGAATTGTCGGCAGGGCCGGAGACGCCCGAAACCATCCTCATCGACAATTCCCAGCACCAACTCCTTCAATCCGCGATCGAATCTTTGCCCGTGCGTTTTCGCGAGATACTGTTGCTGTGCGAGGTGGAAGAAATGTCCTACCAGGAAATCGCAGAAACGCTCTCGATTCCTATGGGAACCGTGATGTCACGGCTTTCGCGTGCCCGCAAAGCGCTTCGTGAAAGCCTGCAGCAGCAGTTGGTGAAAGCCTGAAAATGGACCACTGGACTGCAAAACTCGAGACTTACCTCGACGGAGAACTTTCCGCGAGCGAGATGCGGGATTTGGATGCTCACGTCCGAAGTTGCCCGTCGTGTGCCGCGGATGTTCTGAGCCGGCTCCAGCTTAAGCGTGCGGTGCACTCTGCTGGCAAGCGCTACAGTCCGAGTCCTGATTTCCGCGAGCGCATTCGCAAGAGCATTAAAGCGAAGCCCGAGCGCGCGCCCATGCGTCTTTGGCTCGGGGCAAGCGCCGCAGTCGCACTGCTGCTCATGGTCACATTCGTCGCGATTTCAGCTCGGCAGCAACAACTGCTGCGACAGCACACCCTGAGCGAGCTTGCCGATCTTCACGTGGCGACACTTGCCAGTGCCAATCCGGTTGACGTGATTTCAACCGATCGACACACGGTGAAGCCGTGGTTCCAGGGAAAGATTCCCTTCACCTTCAACCTGCCGGAATTGCAGAACTCGGAATTTAGTTTGATCGGAGGCCGCGTCGCCTACCTCGGCCAGACATCGGGAGCGGAACTGATCTACCAGATTCGCAAGCACCAGATTTCGGTTTTCGTCTTCCAGGATCGGGCCGTCGGCAGCGATTTAGGGTCGACTTCGCAACCCCGGAAAGAATTGTCATTCAACCTCGAAAGCTGGAACCAGGACGGGTTGCGCTACTTCGTTATCGGCGATGCCAGCGCTGAGGATATCCGCAGCCTCGCGGAGTTATTGAAGAAAGCTCCGTAAAGACGCAGCTTATTTTGCACAATAGTGTTGGCATCCCGAGCAAAGCGAGGGATATAGGTTCTTCTCGCGGCGAACGACAATCGCCTTCGCTCTTCGCAATGACAGCGGGAGAATCTAATCGGTAGCCGGTTGCCCTACTTCTTTCCTCGATACAATCCCGCGATCCCAAGAGAATACGGCGTCCACGAAGGGTCCCGAAATCCAGCTCGGCGCATCCGATCAAGCATCTCGTCGGGAGACGGAAAGCGCTCCACCGAGGCGGGCAGGTACGCGTAAGGCCCGCGCACGCCCGAGATCAGAGTCCCGATTGCCGGAAGCACGCGCTTGAAGTAAATCCGGTATAACTTCCCCATAAGACCTCGGGGCTCGCCAAAATCCAGGATTCCGCACTCCCCGCCCGGCCGCAGCAAACGGACCATCTCCCGCAGTCCCGCATCGTAGTCCGCTAGATTGCGGAAACCAAACGCAGCAGTGATTAGATCGAATTGCTGGTCTGAAAAGGGGAGACGGAGCGCATCCGCCTCAACCCAACGTAATGACGTTCCCGCTGATTTACCATTCGCCCGTTGCAGCATCGCATGCGAAAAGTCCACGCCCAAAATTCTCGCCGACGACTTCCTCGCCACTCGACGCAACGCAAACGTCATGTCGCCCGTCCCGCAACACAAGTCAAGCACGCGGGCATCGGGACGCGCCAGAATCGAAACAAACTTTCGCGCCGTCCTCCACCACCACCAACGGTCGACGTTGAACGAAAGCACGTGATTCAGCAGATCGTAGCGCGGGGCGATCGAGGTAAACATCTCCCGAACCGCGCGCGAGGCAGACGCCGCATCGCTCGTTCCATCAGGAGAGGCGCCAATCACCGTCGTTTTGAATGAATCGCTCACAATTGCACTGCCCAACTCAATCGCCAACTGGAAATTGTAAGTTAATCTTTCACGACTTGGACAGTCGCCGCAGTTCGTTCATCGCTTCGACAACTACTTTCTCAGGCACATCGTTAACGATCTCAACTTTCCCAATCTCCCGTGGAAGTACGAAGTGTACGACGCCATTGCGCGTTTTCTTGTCGCTGCGGAGCAGGCGGACGATGTCCTGGCTGCGAGCCTCGACCCGTGGCAATGGGCCAAGACTAAGCACGGTGCCGGAAATTCGTAGCGCAGCTTTTTGATCGATGCGGCCGATTGTAGCTGCAATGTGCGTCGCCGCAATCATTCCCCAAGCGACCGCCTCGCCGTGAAGAAAGCGCCTATACGCTGATTCGGCCTCCAGCGCATGCCCAATGGTGTGGCCGAAATTCAACACACGCCTCAGCCCACTCTCACGCTCATCCGAGGAGACCACCTCAGCCTTCAGCCTTACGGATTCCGCAATCACCCACTCCAAAGTCGCAGCATCGCGGCGCAACGCCTTCATTCGGATCTTTTCGAGGCAGGCGAACAGCGCAGGCTTTCCAATCACTCCGCACTTCAGAGCTTCATACAGCCCAGCCCGAAATTCACGCGCCGGCAAAGTCGACAGAACGGCAGGATCGATCAGCACCGCTAGCGGCTGGTGAAAGGTTCCAAGCAAGTTCTTGCCGGTGCGCAGGTTTACGCCGGTCTTGCCGCCGATGGCAGCGTCTAACTGCGCTTGTACTGTGGTGGGAATCTGCACCACATCGACGCCCCGCATGTAGAGCGATGCCAGCAGACCCGCCGCATCACCCACCACTCCGCCACCGAGGGCCACGATCACGGCATTTCGATCCGCAGCCAGCCGAGTCAACTTTTCTGCCAACTGTTCGATCGTGGCCAGCTTCTTGAAGCGCTCGCCGTCCCTCATTTCGATTACCTGCGGCGTAAACCCGGCGGCTAAAAGTGACATCGTCAACTTCTTACCCCACCGGCGGCGCACGGGTGGCACGGTTACGATAAACAGCGAATTGCAATCGCGCGACGCGGGCGTGGCCGTCCGCGCCACACTTAGAATTCCCCGCAAGTGTTCTCCCGCCCGTTCCAGTAGGCCGTTTTCGATGATGGCGTCATAAGGACGCGGCGGCACTGCGATCGTCACTCGGATCATGGGAATCTCATCATAGCGTAATCATTAGCGCTAACTACTCCGCCGGAGACGCGAGGTTTCTTTTCCTTTGTGAACCTTCGTGTCCGGAGCCTGCCCTGAGCAGAGTCGAAGGGTAGTTAATGCTCATGACTTTGAGGGTAGAGCAACGACGCCAACACCGAAACCATCAGCACTCCGGCAACGACTCCCAGCGCAATCCCGGTTGGAATCTGATAGTAATCGGAAGTCAGCATCTTTGCCCCGATGAAGATCAAAACCACGGAGAGCCCATAGTGCAGGTAGTGGAACAGTTCCATCATGCCAGCAAGCACGAAGTACATCGAGCGCAAACCCAGAACCGCGAACACGTTGGACGTGTAAACAATAAACGGCTTCAGCGTGATGGCCAACACGGCGGGGATCGAATCCGTGGCAAAGAGCAGATCTGTGGTTTCGACCACAACCAGCACGGCCAACAATGGCGTCGCGTACAAACCCGCGCGTCGCACAACAAATTTGTCTCCCTCGTACCCTTCCGTCACTGGCACCCAGCGGCGAAACCAACGCAACACAGAATTGTTTTCCGGTTCAATTCCCGCGTCAGTGCGTCGCAGCAGCCTGATTCCGCTGTACACGAGAAATGCCCCGAAAATATACGTGATCCAATGAAATCTTCGGATCAGGCCGATGCCCGCCACAATGAAAACGCCACGCATGACCAGGGCCCCAACGATTCCCCAGAACAGCACCTTGTGCTGGTGATCCGGAGCGACGCGGAAGTAGCGGAAAATCAGGAGAAAGATAAAAAGATTATCTACGCTGAGCGAAAGTTCAATCACGTAACCGGTAACGAACTCCACCGCGGTCGCGTGTCCGTACCGAAAATAAATCAGCACGGCAAATGCACAAGCCAGCGCGATCCAGGTGAAGCTCCACGCCAGCGCCTCGCGAAATCCCACTGCATGGCCCGGTCGCTGTAAGAACCCCAAGTCAAGGACCAGCATGCCGATCACGAAAAGGTTGAAGAGAATCCAGAACAGTAGCTGGCTCAATCGAGTTCCACCGCCGGAATTTTCAATTGGCAAATTCCATTTGCCAATTCGCCCACTGGAAGCAATTTCAAGTTGCAAAATCGCCAATTAGAAATCAGTTCTAGTCCGCCCTTCCCCACTTGCCCTCTTGCCACGGTTGCCACATGCCCAGCGTCTTCATCAATTCATCGATGTGCGTCTCGCGCAAGGTCTGGTCGATTTGCGCGTGATGAAGGCGGGGGCCAAGCCTTTGCGGAGCGTTGGCGATACCAAAGGTAAGCGCTGCCGCCTCCGCCACATGTTTCTTTAATTGCGGCAGATCAACCTTGTCGAAGGTATCGGACATGGCGTGATAATTGATCAGGTAATTGGCTTCCTCCTGATCGGCCACGAAGGTCGGCACACCTTCCAGCATGAAATCCCAATGGTCGGTGCCCCACTCGGCGTCGGTCGTAACTTTGTCGGCGTCAAACTGCTTGAGAGGCGCGACCAGATTATTTGTGGCATCGGCCACATCCTTGCGTCCGCCGAGAGAAAAGCCGGTGACCTTGCCCGTTCCAGAATCGAAAACGACCACGCCTGCAGCTTTATCGAGTTCGGCGCGATGAGCGATCGCGTAAGCGTGCGATCCAACCAATCCCTCCTCCTCGCCAGAAAACAGGATGAAGCGAATGCTGCGTCGCGGCCGCAATCCCGCCGTCTTAATGGCGCGAAGCGCATCGATCACGAGCGCCGCGTTGCATCCATTGTCGAGCGCTCCTGTGCCCAGCTCCCACGAATCGAGATGCGCTCCAAGGATCACAAACTCGTCCGGTTTCTCGCTCCCTCGGAACTCCGCCACTACGTTCGACGCTGTGATTGGGCCGCCGATGCGGTTGGGAATCGCCAGGTCTGCACGAAGTTTCTGCCCCGAGGCCAGAAGCCGCGCAATGCGAGCGGCATCCTCTCGCGCCACCAGCACGGTGGGAATTTCGCCAATTTCACCCTGCTGCGAGTCGGTATGACGATAGAGCAGATCGTGCGGACGCGACGACTGAAAGGCGATTGCCAAAGCCTTCGCTTGCAACGCACGAAGAACAATTCCCGGAGCCCTCAGATACTCCGCAAACAGATCATCCCACTTGGTCATTTCCTGGGAGTGCACCAGCAGCAAAGCACCTGAAACGTTCCCGGCTTTGACGAAATCTTCAGGCTTGCCCTCGCCCACGTCGATGATCGGCACGTCCTGACGAGACGCCAATGCAGGAGCCCACGCCATCGAGACCACCCGCACATCGAATTGTTCAGGCGAGGCGATGCTCATTCTGGTGAAGCCCTCCGCCCAGGAAGCCTGAATCGTAAAGTTTTCCGTGTGAACGCTATCGGCGCCCGCAGCTTTAAAAGCTGCCACGCCCCAATCCACGGCTTGCCGCATCGCCAGCGTCCCCGGCACTCGCCCTCCGATTTGGTCGGTGAGACGTTGCAGATTGGATTCAAGAGGCGAGGGTTTCAGAGCTTCCGTTATCACCTGGTCGACGGGATTCTGCGCGGACGCCACAGCCAGCAGAAGCAAGGGTAGGAACAGACACACTTTCACAGTTCGCATAAGGTTTGAATTAGAAACCAAATCGCGAAAAAGCGAAAGCGCTAAGGAATTCTGTCCCTGTCGGAATCGATTACCCTCGCTACTGAAAATGCTGTTGCCCAGCTTCGGAGGCCTGCTACCATTGCTGGCGCAACAGCAGGGAGCAACCATGCGTTGGTACCACTATGTGGCGTACTTCTTCGGGGGCATGTTCCTCGCGAACGCCCTGCCTCATCTCGGCAATGGGATCTCAGGGCACGCCTTCCAGAGCCCCTTCGCGTCACCACCAGGGGAGGGTTTGTCCTCTTCGATGGTCAATGTCCTGTGGGGGTTCTTCAACCTCGCCGTCGGCTACCTGCTTGTCTGTCGTGTCGGCAGCTTCAATCTGCGCAAGACTCAGCACGTGCTCGCGCTTGGTGCGGGCATTTTGCTGCAGTCGCTAATGCTGGCTCACACCTTCGGACGGTTTCACGGAGGCCTGTGAACGCCGGGGTTTCTACTTCTTGTCCAGCGCCCGCACCGTTTCGAGGGTCACGGTTCCCACAATTTCGAGACTCTTGGGACTGAGCTTGTCGAGTGTGTCTTGCGTGGTGTGGTGGAAGACATTACCGTAGCCGTAATCGAGATCGATCAGGTCGGCGCTGGGAACGCCGCGCTGCACAAACGGTAGATGGTCGTCATCGATCGGGATGGTCCGGCCAAAGAAGTGCGATTGATAGCCTCGGCGCGTCGCCGACTGATAGATCAGATCCTCCAGCCATGGTGTTGAATTCTCCTCGTGCTCAATGTTCAGGTCGGCGTCACCGATCATGTCTTCCAGCAAGAACGCCTTGATCTTCTTGATTGTTCCGTCATCCTGCCATTTCTGGGCAAGGTGGCGCACCCCGTATAGGCTCTCGGGGTCAAACCACGGCAGTCTCATGGACTCTTCCGCATCATCCCACAATAACCACACGCTGTAGCCGTCCCGCTTCTTGCCGCGCAACTGGTTCGCGATTTCCAGCAGCAGCGCACTCGATGAGGCGCCATCATTCGCCCCGATGTAGCTCGTGTCTCGCAGGGGATAATTAGTGTCGTAATGACTGGCGATCACGATGATGCCATCTTTCGTGCCGGGAAACTTCGCGATGATGTTGTGGACAGGAAATTTTCCCTCAGTCGTGTCCACCGTGAAAGAGTCGTCTTCAACCAGATCGTCTTTCAGGTGGGCGTGAATGTAGTCCTCAACTTTCTTGTGATTCGCGCTTCCGATGGGACGAGGGCCCAAGGCCACGATTTCCTTCACGTATCGCATGGCACGAATTTCGTTGAATGACACGCCACCATCAGAGTTGTCAGTAACCCTGATTTCGATGTGGCCGACGGGGGGGGTCGCCGTCGCGGGTGAGGCACCGTCCTTCTGCTTGGAGCACGCAACCAAGCTCAGGAAACACACCAAGCCGATGATCTTCAGCACTTTCATCGCCCCTTTTTCTCCGCGCGCGCCTTCCGCTGTTTTGGATGCACCAGCCACGCAATCCCGATGCTCCCCAAGTAAAGGACGACCATGGGCGCGGCGAAGATACACATATTCAAGATGTCAGTCGTTGGCGTAATGATGGCCGCGATGATAAAAATCACCAGAATCGAATAGCGCACGTTGCGCCACATCCACCCCGCGCTCACCACTCCCATCAAGGCCAGAAAAAAGACCAGAATCGGCAGTTCGAACACCACGCCCAACCCAAGAATCACAGTCAGAAACAAGTCCGTGTATTCGTGGATGGTAATCATGGGCTGAAACTGCTTGCCATACCCGATCAGGAAGTCCAGCGCCGCCGGATAAACCAGCTTGTAGCCGAACAGTCCTCCAGCCAGGAACAAGCCGACCGTAGAAAACATGAAGGGAAAAATGTAGCGCTTCTCGTTCCGGTATAACCCCGGCGAAATGAACAGCCAGACCTGATACAACACAAACGGAGACACCACGAACAGGCCTGCCAGCGCTCCAATCTTCAAGTAAAGGTTGAAGGGTTCGGTGGGGCTGAGATAGACCAGCTTCTCGGCCATCCCATTCCGCCGCAGCGCTTCCATAATCGGCCTCTGCATCAGGCTAAAGATGCTGTCGGCATAGTTCCAGCAAGCGAAAAAGCCAACAGCGATCGCGATGATGCAGTAAATGATTCGCCGCCGCAGTTCCTCGAGATGTTCGAGGAAGCTCATCGAAGGCATGGCTTCCTGCGGCTTTGGAAGGGATCCTTCAGACACGATTTCAGGCATCGGGGGCCTTCGCCAAAGAATGCTGTTCGGAGCCAGGTTCTATACCGTGTTGCGGGGTTTCCGAGGATACTTCGGCGCCACCGGCAGCTTCCAGCGTCGTGGGCAAAGAAGCTATAGCCCCCTTGGGCGGCTCCGACGGAGGCAGGATCTGCCTTTGATTCTCCATATCCAACTGCGAAATCTCCGATGTGATCTGGGCCTTGAATTCGTTCGAGGCCCGTCGGACCTCATTGAGCACCTTGCCCACCTGGCGAGCGATCTCCGGCAGCTTCTTCGGCCCAAAGATGAGCAAGGCCAAGAAAAACAGAAAGAGCGTCTCCGAAAAGCCCATGCGTTTCATCATACTGCCCCCGCGCGACGGCAGCAACGCAAGGCCCTTTATTTGACAATTACTTGACATCCATGGCTAGTCCCGCTGAAATATCGCGAGAAAGTTCCGAACCTCAAAGCTCCGCTAAGCATCTTAAGTAGAGGCGCTAAGCGTGTAGGCCTCCTTAATCCAGGTGGTTACTTAAGATCGCCTGAAGGCTGGTATTTGCCATTTCGGGACGTGCTATACTGCGCTGAGATGCGGTGAACGGGCCTTCGCTACGCCCGAACCGAAGGAAATTAAAAGATGGCCCGTAGTTCTCGTCGCACACTCTTCCTTGTCGTCATCGTCCTCGTTACCTGCGGTTTTCTCGGCATGGTCTTCGGCCAGAAGATCAACCCAGCGGCAGCCCCGGGCGGCGATTCCGATGTTCGTGACAGCTTGCGCCAGTTCGCCGAGGTGTACAACCTGGTCGAACAAAACTACGCCGAACCGGTGAATGCTGACAAAGCTATTTATAACGGGGCGATTCCCGGGATGCTGCACGTCCTCGATCCGCACTCGAACTTCTTTGATCCAAAGTCGTACGCTCTTCTGCGCGAGGACCAGCGCGGCAAGTATTACGGCGTCGGTATGACCGTCGGCCCGCGCAATAACAAGGTCATCGTCATTGCTCCATTCGCGGGAACCCCTGCGTATCGCGCCGGCATTCGTCCCGGAGACATCATCGTCGCCGTCGACGGCAAGCCGACTGACAACATGAGCACAGGCGACGTAGCCGACCTGCTCAAGGGACCCAAGGGCACCACCGTCCACATCACCATCCTGCGTGAGGGCGACGACAAGCCGCTCGAGTTCGCCGTCGTTCGCGACGAAATTCCGCGCTACAGCGTTGATCTGCACTTCCTCATCAAACCAGGAATCGGCTATCTCCACATCACCGGATTTAACGAGACCACGGAAAAAGAAGTCGCCGACGCGCTGGACCAGATGGGCGACCTCAAGGGGCTGATTCTCGATCTCCGCCAGAATCCCGGAGGCCTGCTCAGCGAAGGCGTAGGCGTAGCGGACAAATTCCTGCGCAAAGGTCAGCTGATCGTTTCTCACCACGGCCGCAATTCGCCGGAGAAGCGTTACACCGCCACGCACGGCGACGCTGGCAAAGAGTATCCTCTTGTCGTTCTGGTCAATCGCGGCACAGCTTCCGCGGCTGAAATCGTCGCAGGTGCCATTCAGGACCACGACCGCGGCCTGATCGTCGGCGAAACCACCTTCGGCAAGGGCCTTGTACAAACCGTGTATCCGCTGTCCGAAAACACCGGACTAGCCCTGACCACCGCCCACTACTACACTCCAAGCGGACGCCTGATTCAGCGCGATTACGCCAACGTCTCGCTCTACGATTATTATTTTGATCGTGACGAGGAGAGCAAAAATCCCACCGCCAACCGCGAAGTCAAACTAACCGACAGCGGCCGCACCGTCTACGGCGGCGGCGGAATTATGCCGGATGTGAAGATCGATCCCATCAAGAGCAACCATTTCCAGGAATCGCTCCTGCAGCACTATGCTTTCTTCAACTTCTCCAAACACTACATGGTGAGTCACCATCCGACGAAGAGTTGGGAAGTTGACGATGCCACCATGCAGGACTTCCGCAAATTCCTCGATCTCGAAAAAGTTCCCTACACCGAAGCCGAATTGCTGCAGAACAACGATTGGGTCCGGTCCAGCATCAAGAGCGAAATCTTCGTGAATGCGTTCGGCCAGGAAGAAGGCCTGAAAGTAAAAGCGGAAGCCGATCCCGAGGTGCTCAAAGCTCTCGACCTCCTGCCGCAGGCAAAGCAACTGGCCGAGAACGCTCGTCACGTAATCGCCCAGCGAACGAACCCCGGCCTACCAACTCGCTAACCGTGCTGAATTCAAAAGGCCCGACGCGCGTCGGGCCTTTTTTGTTGCAATAGGCGCAGACGTCCCGCCCGTGCCCACGCGACATTGGAACCTCGTCAGGAAACGTATCCTGTTCAGAATTTGGATTCGTATCAGGTATGCCTTCAGGCATACCGTAACCGGCCGCAATGAAATTCGGCTTCAGCCGCTGCCCACTCACCTCCGGTAACATTGACTTGCCCCCACCCCTGTGTGACAATCCGCCGAGAATCGCTAATGGCTGTTTGCATTTGGCAGACCGCCAATCCGGACTCTTGAATGCCGACTCGCACACCCCCGCGGCCATAAAGTATGGCCATCGCAACCGAAGGAGCCCTAATCTTGCCCGCACTGCTCGCCTTCGCCGCCGGATGGACCGACTGGCGCTCCCGCCGCATTCCCAACTGGCTGACCGTACCCGGCCTGCTGCTCGGGATCGCCGCCAACTCCTGGCTGCACGGCTGGCCCGGCACCAAGGATTCCCTACTGGGAGCGGCCTTGGGCCTGGCGCTTCTCCTGCCCTTCGTCCTGATCAATAGTCTGGGCGCTGGAGACTGGAAATTCGTCGGCGCGTTAGGAGCTTTTCTAGGGCCACAAAATCTGCTGACGGTTCTTCTGCTGGGGATTCTCGTCAATGGCGTCATCGCCGCCATCATGATCGTCCGGAAAAAGCGCGTGCGCGAGACCGTCCGCAATCTCGGACGCATGCTGGCCGCGTTCCTGTCCCTGCACTTGCCCGGACCCGACCTGAGCCTCGATAATCCAGACTTGGTGAAAGTACCATTTGGCGTCGCCGTTGCCATCGCCACGATTATTTATGCGAGCCGCAGAGCGTGGGGCCTGGCGTGATGGCATGGCGCGATATAGACACACGCGACGACGCGCGCGCAGGAGTGAAAAAGCAGTGGGTCGATTGAGAAAAATCACGACCGCGACCACCGGCTCCGAAATAGCCGAAGCCGCCCTCGTGCTCCCCATTTTTTTCTTGGTGCTCTTGGGCATCTACTGGTTCGGCCGCGCCTTCAACATCTACGCCACCATTAATCACGCGGCCCGGGAGGGCGCCCGGCTTGGAGTGGTGCAGACCTGCGCCACGTGTGGGGCCACTCCCAACATCCAACCGACGCCCGATCAGATTGCCGCCCAAGTCAAGCAAGCCCTCCAAGCTTCCAGCCTCGATCCGGCTCAGGTTCAAAATCTCGGCGGAACACGCACGGCCTGCGGAGGCGTTGGGAGTAACACCTGCCAAACACCGACCACGGCCCCTAATATCTGCGTCTTCTACAACGTGCAACTCAGCACTCTTCCCAGCGGTTCGGGTGCGCCCGCTTGCGGAATTTCGGTCGAGTTCCAGTATCCGTATCAATTCGCCCTTCCGTTCACTTCACTGAACATGCAGAAGATTACGCTCGGTGCCGGCGTGCAGATGGCAGGGGAATACTAGGTACATGTTCCTCAGGAACCAACCTGCCCGGACCCTCCGCACGCGGCGGAAACGCTTGCTGGCGCTCAATGAAGGATTTGCCTTTGGGTGGCGCAGCGCTTTCAGAGCTGCGGTACGGGGTCTCCAATTGTCGGCGGCTTTAGCCGCTGGGGTAGTAAGACCGGATTCTTCAGAGCTCTCGCCAACCCTGATCAAGAACTGGAAAACGAAAACCTCCGCGAGGAACCGAACCAAGGCCACTCCGCCGCAAGCTGGGAAATATTTCTCCCGGTTTCGCGGCGCCGACGCCGCTGCCGTCGTCGAGTTCGCCGTCGCCCTGCCTCTGCTCATAGTGTTGGTTGTCGGCATCTTCGATTTTGGAGGTGCCTTCAACCTGAAGCAAGAACTGAGCAACGCAGCTCGCGAAGGCGCGCGCTTTGGTGCCAGTCAGCCCACCAACGATTTTTTGGTTAGCCCTGCACCGTCCGTGGATGCGGTCCGCTATGTAGTGGATTCCTACCTGCTAAGAGCCAGGGTCAACGACTGTGGCTTGAACACCGCGACGCAAGTCCTAGCCGCGTCCTGGACGTGGCTCTATACGACGACTGGGACTTGCGCAAGCGCGTTGGTCCTGACCATCAGCCGAGGCATCACAGTGCAGATGTCCGCCGGGGGCAACACCGTCACCATTCCCTGCACTACCGTCTCGATCTCTTACCCATATCAATGGCATTTCAATAGCGTCATCCAATTGCTCGTTCCGGGTGCCAGTTACGCCGGGGTCAGCCAGATTCCAGGCGACGCCACCGCGGTCAACATGGATTGAGGTTGTTCATGCAGAAAAAACTTCTTTCGCGGCAACGTCTCGACGAACGGGGCCAGACCATCGTACTCGTCGCCATATCCCTGGTGAGTTTGCTGGCCATGGCTGCATTGGCGATTGATATCGTGACTCTGTATGTAGCCCGCAGTGAGGTTCAGCGGGCCGCAGACGCCGCCGCGCTGGCCGCCGCCAAAGGAATCGCGGACTCGGGTTTCACTACCCTTCCGAGCACAGATTCCAATTATCCCACCGCGCAGGTCTTAGCCCAAACCATGGCGGTCAAGGCGGTTAACGCTATTCTCACGAGCTCGGGAATCAATCTTATAAACGGCCAACTTCCAGTTTTGGTAGCAGCGCCGAGCTTCGATTTCACCACCCACCCAGGCAGTTATCAAGTCACCGTCAGCTTGAAGAGCGCCAGCCTGCCTACTTTTTTTTCCAAGATATGGGCACAAAGCTCAGCCTTCGTGACTGCCTCCGCCACCGCCGAAGCCTACAATCCCTCGAACCTGCAGACTATCACTCCCATTTCTTTGCGCAGTGTCAAGCCCTGGCTGGTCGGGAATAAGGACCCTCGGACCGGCAACGCGTTCGTGACCAACGGCGTTGTTGAATCCAACGCGATCCAGAACCTGTTTAGCGCAACCATTGACTTGGTTTCCGAGTGCACAACTGCCCCTTGCAATCCTGCCGCCCCCCCAACAAGCATTGGTACGTCGCAACTCCAATACGTGCCGGTGTTGGTGAGCAACCCATCCAATAGCTCAAACATATGCCCCGCCTCCAATCCTCCGTGCGGCGGCGGCACTCCTTACGAAAACAGCGTCGAATGTGCGGATACCACTATCTATGCAGGACCACACTGCGGACTGGCAGCGGACATATCTTGGGACAACAACACCAATCCCAGCGGGGTCGCCGGGCCCACCGCCGCAGGTGGGGAATGCCTTATACACGCGGCGGGGCCGGGCCCCTACGATGGCTTGAACAACCTGCAGGATAGGCTCGATCCAACGCCGTGGCCAAACAACCCCATGAAGATCACGGCTGACAGCGGTCCCTTCAACACGCAACTGGTCACGACCAGCAGCTCGATTGTGACCATTCCGATTCTTGATAACGCTAGTGTTTTTCCTGCCACAGGGGGCACGGTTTCGGTCGTTGGATATTTGCAGGCGTTCATCAACCAAATTGACTCTGGTACAGGCCTTGCTCCGGCTGGCAGCATCAACATTACAGTGCTCAATATCGCGGGCTGCAGCGCAACCAACAACGGCGCCCCCCCCGTCGTCGGCGGTGCCGGTACCTCGCCCATTCCTGTTCGTCTGATTACGCCCCCGTAGGATGCACCAGCTCACTTGGTAAGCGACTGCAGGATCGCTCCTAAAACATCGGCCCCGTCGGCCCGCTCCAAATGAGGATTCCTGATTCCGTCGTGATAGTTGATGGAATACGTCTTGTAGAACTTCGCATTCTCGACCAGCAAGTCAAGCGCTTGGTTGCTGCCCTTGGACGCGGCCAGCACATCGCGCAGAATGTCCTTGGACCAGGCCCGGCCATTGATTGCGACCAGATGCATCCCCGGACCAATCCCGGCCGAGTAAGCCGGAGAGCCGTAGGTCACATCTTTCAATTCGCCGTCTTTCGTCACCACGAAGCCCAGGGAATACGACGCATCGACATACTCGTCGATTTGTTCTCCGGTGTGAATAAAAAGATTGGGCTGATCATTGTAAACCAGGCGCCATCCGCCCCGTTCGATGCCGCCCAGTGGCGCTCCTGCCTTGGTTGAATTCACCCGCTCCCGCAAAAGGGTAGCCCACTCGTAGGGTGTCACCTGATTCAGCGTCCGCACCAGATCGTCAAACGTGTAAGGCACAACTTTGGGCGGCCCGCTTTCGCCGCCATGAAACCACCGGCAGAAATCGTCCAGCGACTTCTGTCCGTGACTCTGCTGCCGGATGATCGTGTCCACCTCCAGCCAAATCAGTTCTCCCTCGGGATAGTAATCGAGCCCGCGCCGCCAACTCTCCCACTCCGGCCCTTCCAACCGCAGAATCTGCACCGACCGCGCCGTGTCTTCGAGGGGGCGCCAGGTGCGCCCCGCGCGGTGATCGAGATTCGCCGCCGTTTCCGCGAGGGCTTCGCGGTATTGGTCTGGGGACCACAGGCCCGAGCGTGCTGTGAGCACGCGTCCTAAATATTCCGTGAGGCCTTCGTAGACCCAGAGCAGATCGCCGGCCATCGGATCCTGATAATTGCGGGTCGCCAATCCCGCGGGCCGCCGATATTTGCCATTCCACGAATGAGTAAACTCGTGCGGAAGCAAGTCCGCGTCGAGCAGGTGCAGATCGGGATCGATGAGTGTGCGTTCGCCAACGCTATTGTCGCTGGACTGGTGGTGCTCCACGCCGTGATGGCCAGCCTCGTCGCTGAGCGTGAGCAAGAAATGATACTCGAGATAATGACGGGCGCCGAACAGAGCGCCAGTCTCCGCGACCAGCTTGCGATATGCGACTTCATCCGCAGGCGTCATTGCGAGTCCCGCTTCGCTTTCGCTCACCATGTCGATGACTTGTGGTGGCGTTTCTCCCGGCTTGGTCAGTTCGATCTTTAGGTAGTGATCGCCAGCGATCAGCGGAGAATCCACCAGCGTTGTGAGAGAGACGGTTTTGAAAGAAACATTTACATCGCGGCCTGACGTAACAGTTTTCAGCAAGGGCAACGCGGTCCCGAAGTTCGTCACCGGAAAAGCCAAGCGCACCGACGGCGTGACCTGCACCTCATCTGAACTCACCCCTTGCGGATAGAGCACGACCTGGTTCCAGTTCAGATCCAGAACATTCGTGGTTGCCGAGGGTCCGCGCGCGCCTGCGCTGCCGTCGTTAGTGATGGTGTCCAACGAAACTTGCAACTCGTTCGCTCCCGCGGGCACGTCGACGTGGAAGGCATACATATCCACGGAGTCGCGTTGCCACGCCAGCGTCTGGCCTGCGGCTTCCATTTTTATTCCGGTGACGTTGGCGATCGGTCCCGCCGGACGATGATTGCCCGGAATCCACTTGGGATAGACCAGCGTGAGCGGGCCCGGTTTCGCGGGGATGGTCAGCCGCGTGTGGTAGATGTTGCGAGGCGCGTCGCTCAGATCAACCGACACTTGAATGGATTGCGCTCGAGCGACGGTGGACAGAAATGAAAGGACAAAAACGATGACCCATGTATTGCAGTGGAAACGGCGCACTTGTAACTCCCTCCGGCACAACTTTAAGAGGAGGTGAGCTTATCGGAGACGATGCCGCTGACGCAACTCGACGAAATTCCGCTCTAACACCATCAACCACAAAGGGCGCGAAGGTACACAAAGGTGGTTGTGCCGATTAGTTTTTCGTTGCAGCTTTTCTGCGGCGCCAATAGATTCCTGCGATCCCGGAACAAACCAGCAGCAGGGTTGAGGGTTCGGGAACAGGGGGCGGAGGCTGGTGAGAATGAGGCTTAGGAGAAGGGCAAGGCTTGGTATTCCCCGATCGCATGAGGTCGTCCTCTTTGATGCCTGGCGGTGCGCAACTCTTGGACGGAATCGGCGGAGAAAAAACTGGCGGGAGTCCTCCTCCGGGGAACGGAGCGGTTGAAGTCCGCAGCACGGGAGGGGCTATGGGCCCAAGCTCGCGGCCCGATCCCAGACCGTTGAGGTCTCCCGGGAACGGAATCGCCCCGGCGGTGCCGTCGAAGGGCGTTTCAAAATTTCCCGCGGGCGGTTCCGCGGCCGAAACCGGGAACTGTGGTTGTTCTGAAACCTGGTTGGCACAGCGGACACGCGCGGTCATTTTTCCATCGGTAATCAGCTTCTCGCCTTTAGGCAAGCTGACTCTCTTAGAAGTCCAGAAAATCTTGTCGCCCAGCCGGTACGAGAGGTAAACCGGATGGGGCTGATCCAACTCGACGATTCTGGCATTACGAAAATTGAAGCCGGCGTAGTGGCCGCCGACAATGCGATCGTGCTCACTTACCTCGAGCAGATCCTCAGGAGTTCGTACTCCTCCCGGAATCACGGAATAGGGATAGACCACTCGACGCGGAAGCGTGAGCGGCGATGAAACCGCTTTCGTTGCCAGAAGAGCCAGGCGCTGGCTCAGGTTTCCTTGCGCCCATTCGAGGTCGTTGTCCTGGTTCGAGGACCAGACAGAGCGAAAGGAAAGAACCTGCCGGACGGCAACCAACAGAATCACCAGCGCAGCGCACAGAAACAGGGTTCGCCGAATCCTCTGACGGCGGATGGACCGGCTCCTGCGCACCCGCACGGGTCTGGCTGCATCACTCAAACCAAGCTCCTGTAGCCGTCCCCGGGGCCAGGAACGTTAAGCGAAAGATTATCATTTCCGAGGCATTTGTCATTCCACACTCTGGCCATTCGGTCCACCACGAAAGTGGTGCTATGGCTGGAGTTCCAATTTTCAATGTGGGCTCATGGTAGCAGAGTTAGGAATTTGTTTGCACAAAACTGCTGTGCACTCTATTGATTCTTCCCAGCGGCGGCCCATTTTGGATTGAAGTTGTGGCGGGCGGTCGGGTGCTCTCGGGGTCGTGGGGCTCGAACCCGCCCGCGCCTGCGCCAACTCGGGAACGTCTCCGAGTTTTCCAGCTACGGGGTCAGTTGGAAGACCACGCCGCCGCCGTAGGCGCCGCCGATCGACGTTGTGCCGTAGAGCCTACCGTCCGGGCCGAAGGTCAAGTTGGCGTCGGGCGCACAGCCGTCGGACTGGTGAAACATGTGCAGCAACGTGTATTTCCAGGTGCCATTGCTTTGCGGAGACAGCTTGAAGACGCCGCCGCAGCCTGCCCCGCCTACTCCTGTGGTGCCATAAAGGTTTCCCGAGCTGTCGAAGATGACGCCGCCGCCCGGGAGATAGCCATTCTGGTCCTCGCCGAAGCCGTGAATAATCGTTTCCTTCCATTCACTGCTGGCACCCGAGGGGGGAGGGGTAAGCTTAAACACCGTTCCTGCCAGCCGGGGTCCGCCGCTCGCAGTCGTGCCGTACAGATTGCCGTGCGCATCGATGGCAAGCTGGCCGCCACTTGGGAACCCTCCGTCACCCTTGGTGACTCCGAAGGCGTGCAGGATGTGTTCGGTCCCGCCTTGAGCCTCTGAGCCCGGAGACAACTCCCATACCGTACCGCATCCCGCATCGCATTCCGTGCCGCCTCCGCCGAGAAGCGTAGTGCCGTAGAGATTGCCAGCCACGTCACGGATGGGGCCAGCATAAGGTCCCAAGCCGTCGCCGTTCTTACCGGTAAAGTCATGCAGCTGAGTTTCGGTCCAGCCTCTGGCTACCGGCGATAGCTCGAACGCGGCGTAAGAGGTTCCGTACAGGTTCCCCTGCGGATCCATGATGAGGCTTCCCCACGGGCAGCAGGCGTAGTCGCCAGGGCCGCCGAAATCATGGATGACCCGCAGGGACCATCCACCGCCTTGCGGCGTCAACTCGAATGCCACGCCTGCTGTATATTTGCCGCCGTTCTGTGTCGTGCCGTAAAGAACCCCGTTCCGGCCCAGGACGACGCCGCCATAGGGACCGTCGGCTCCCTCGTTCCTGGAGCTGAAGCTATGCGGCAGGGTCTCCTTCCATCGCCCATTCTTCCCAGGCGCAAGGCGGAACACGGTACCGAAATCGCCATACGCTCCACCGCCAACCGTGGTGCCGTATACGTTGCCCTGTCCGTCCAGGATTACGCTGGAGTGCACGCCAACGCCATCCCTGCTTTGGCCGAAAGCGTGTAGCACGCGGAAATGGTGTTGGGCTTCGGAGCTAAATGATGCCAAAAAGAGGAAAGGAAGTAACAAAGGAAAACGTGCGCGCATACGCGACCACCTTGTGTCGGCGCGGTTACGGGAGCCACACCCGCGATGCGCTTAGCATACCACGATTTTCCAGTAAATATCGCGGTGGGTGCTGGCAGTCTAGCTCCAGCTCCCGCCGCTCAAACGTCACCGGCCTAACCCGGGGGTGCCCCGCTCCTTGGGTTTTTTGCAAGGGGCGGGATTGGTCAACGATCACATCCTCGGCATGCAATTTCTCCTAGCATTGCAGGATGCCAAAAGGTCTCAAGCGATTCTACAGGGCTGGCGACCTGCACTATATCACTTGCAGTTGTTATAAAAGGAAGCGCTGGCTCGGCCCAGAGCGGCGGCGCGATCTGTCTTTGAAGATTATCGAAGAGGTACGGAAACAACATCGGTTCGTGGTTCTGGGTTACGTAGTCATGCCGGAGCATTTTCATCCGCTGATGAGCGAACCGCAGAAGGGAAATTTTTCGACGGTGATGCAAAGCGTGAAGCAGCGCTACGCCCAGAGGGTGATACCACGACGAAGACGTAATCCGGCGCAGGGATCGCTGTGGGAAGCAGGAGCGCTGCCGGTCTGGCATCCACGCTTCTACGGTTTCAATGTATACACGGAGCACAAACGAGTCGAGAAGTTGCGGTACATGCATCGCAACTCGGTGAAGCGGGGTTTGGTGGAAGAGCCGGAGCAATGGCGGTGGAGCAGTTTTCGCTACTACAAGTATGGGGAGGCGGGGCTAGTTCGAGTAAATGACTGTGACATGATGACGATGAGCGTAAGAAAACCAGCACCGTGATGACGTACGCACCCGCCCCTTGCAAAAAGCGCAAGGAGCGGGGCACCCAAATCCTAATTCCTATCTGCCAAGGTCCGGGCCACCCGCCAAGCTACTTCCAGACTATTTCATCAACAACCCGGGCCAAGCCCCGAACGGACCGGATGCTGATGAAGACGATGACTGAAGGCGCAATGGACGCCGTTGCTGCGGGGTGCCGGATCCGAAGGCGGAGCCGGAGCCCGCAGCTACAAATACGGGCGATTCGATGATATACTCTCACCGAAATTGAAGGAGACTTGGTTCTCCGCCTTTTCTCCCCAAAGAATTTCGACAGAGGTTGTCCCATGCAGCGCCGGGAGTGCTTCTCAGTTCCGGAGAGGGTCGCACTTTCCGTTGCGTTGGCTCTGATGCTGTTGCTGGCCGGGGCCTGGTCTGGAGCCAAATTCAAGGTCCTGCACCGTTTCTACGCGGGCAAGAACAACGACGGCGGGTTGTATGGCAGCATGACACTCGACGGGACGGGCAATCTCTACGGGGAAACTTGGGGCGGAGGGGCCTACGGCTACGGTACTGTCTTTGAGCTGAGCGCTTCTACCGGTGACCACTGGAAGAAGAAGGTATTGCATAGTTTCGACTGGCGCGCTGACGGAAATGCTCCCTACGGTGGCCTGCTGTTCGACGCTGTGGGTAACCTATACGGCACCACGAGTAGCAATGGCCCCAACCACGCGGGCGCGGCGTTTGAGTTAAGCCCAGGCTCGGACCATTGGACCGAGACCAAACTCTATAGCTTTTGCTCCGTGTCACAGTGCACTGACGGAAGCGGCCCACGCGCTGGCCTGATTCCTGACCACCGTGGCAACTTCTATGGCACAACATATGGTGGGGGTGCCTACGGCGAGGGAGCGGTACTTGAATTGAGGCCCATCACGGGCGGCTGGGACGAAAACGTTCTCTTCAGCTTTTGTCACAACATCACCCCCTGCACCGACGGCGACGGTGCATACGCTGGTCTGGCGTCGGATTCGGCCGGCAATCTCTATGGAACAACCGAGTACGGGGGCAAAGGCATCGGCGGGGACTGGGGAACGGCCTACGAACTGGAGCGCCAGTCGGACGGCACCTGGAAGCACATCTTGCTGCACAGCTTTCCCGGCTCCGCCAACGACGGCAAACTCGTCTACGGCGGCCTGGTGCTGGATAAGTCGGGATCTCTTTACGGAACGACCGTACAAGGCGGTGGCCAGGGCTGCGGTGGTGCCGGCTGCGGCACGGTCTACAAGCTGACACGCACCGACAAGGGTTGGAGCGAAACCGTGCTGTACAATTTCGCCGATCCCAAGAACGGGGCGGGGCCCAGCAGTTCCCTGACATTCGATCAGTATGGCAATCTTTGGGGAACCGCAGGAGGCGGCACTGGTCAATGCGAAGGCGGATGTGGCGTGGTGTTTAAGATGAAGCCCGGTACCGGCGGAAAGTGGAGCTACAGTGTGGTCCACGGGTTCACTGGAAACGACGGAGCCTATCCTGCCGCCAGCGTAGTTTTCGACAGCAAGGGCGACCTCTACGGCACAACCGAACTCGGCGGTGGTGGAACCAGCGTCGGGGTGGTGTACGAAATCACGCCCTAACTCGCTTCTCGCTTCTTCAAGGCATCCGAGCCAACCTTTTTCGTATCGCAACATTCCAAAGGCAGCGAAACTTTCCGCCGGCACGCGTGTTTATAACGCGATATCGCGGAAAACTGTTTGCGCCACCTCGCCGACCGATCGCAGTTACCCAGATGCCGGCTCATTCTATTTGCTGCTGGTTGCTTGATCTGAACGAGGGCGGATTCCCTTGCTTCAGAACGTTGCTGTCGCTTTCCGAGTCCCCGTAGATTGCGGGGCAGAACAATAACGAAGACGAAAGAGGTCCCCCATGGCAGGAATCCAATCGCCGAAGATCCTCCAAGCCTTAAACCTGTTGCGCTTGGTCGCGGCTTTGATTGTGTTAGTCTCCGTCGATTCGTCCGCGCAAACTGTGTCATTTGTCGCCCGCATGGATCTCCCGGTTGGTGAGGGGCCTTCCGGAATCGCGACGGCTGATCTTAACGCTGACCACAAACTCGACCTGGTGGTCGCGAACGGATTTTCGAATACGGTGTCCGTGCTTCTGGGAAACGGGGATGGAACCTTCCTGCCAGCCGTGAGCTACCCGGTGGGAACGAGTCCGATCACAGTGAAGATTGCCGATTTCAACGGGGACGGCAAGCCGGATATTTTCACGGTGAACAGCGACTCGTCGGTTTCCGTCCTGCTGGGGAACGGCGACGGAACTTTTCAGGCCCAGGTGGTGACCGCTATTGTCAGCGATCAGTTGAGTGACGTCACCGTGGGCGATTTCAATAGCGACGGAAAGCCGGATCTGGCCATGCCCGTCGCGATCGCGCCGCCGGGCAGTTCCGCATTGGCGGTCATGCTGGGGAAAGGCGATGGCACATTTCTGGCCGCAGTGAGCGCGAACCCTGGCCCGATTCCGACCCCGGCTGCGATGCAAGCAGCCGATTTCAACGGCGACGGGAAACTCGATCTGGTCACCAGCGACTCTGTCGCAGTCTCAGTTTTTCTAGGCAAGGGCGACGGCACGTTTGCGGCGCCGGTGAGCTCGGCGATCGCGATGGAAGCGTCCGGATTCGTGTTAGCCGACTTCAACGGCGACGGGAAACTTGACTTGGCATTCCAAGGGGAGAATCGAACTGTGGTTCTGCTCGGCAACGGGGATGGCACTTTCCAGCCGTTCGTTTCGACGACTGTATCGCTGGGTAGTTCCGACTCTTTGGCGGCAGGCGACTTCAACGGAGACGGCAAGATCGATCTGCTTGTGCCCGGAGCTGTTGTGCTGCTCGGCAATGGGGATGGAACTTTCCAGCCACCCTTGTTTTCCACGATGACAGGAGTCGAGTTGGCGGTTGGCGACTTCAACGGAGACGGGAAGCTGGATGTGGCGACCACGCGATCCACCACTCCGGTGCCATTGGCGTCGGTTGCGCTGGGCAATGGGGATGGATTTTTTCAAGTGGGTACGGCGCTGCTGCCCCCGTCCCAAGGTCAAGGTGTGCGAACACCAAGTTCGGTTATCGCGGCCGACTTCACGGGCGACGGAAAAGTGGATGTCGTCGAACTGGCGGAGCAGCAGGATTTCAACGGCTGGTTTGCGCTTTTCGTCGGAGGAGGAAATGGCAGCTTCCAGCCACCGTTGGTCACTTTCCTGGATTCTCCTTGCTTCAACCTCTGCTATGCGGTTGCGGGAGATTTCAATAAAGACGGAAAACTTGATCTCGCTGTAAGTGTGAACGGGAATATCGGAGTGTTCCTGGGCAACGGCGATGGAACCTTCCAGCCCGAAGTGGACTACCCCGGCGGCGGCACGTACGTCGCAGTGGGAGATTTCAACGGAGACGGGAACCTTGATATCGTCACCGCCGAGGACACCAACGTATCGATCCTGCTGGGCAATGGTAATGGAAGCTTCGGACATGCCACCAGTTTTCCGGTCGGCGCGCCGGCGAATTCTATCGCGGTATCGGACTTCAACAATGACGGCAAGCTTGATCTCGCCGTGGCGACTGGGACGGGGGTTGCGATTCTCCTGGGAAATGGCACTGGAGGCTTCGGAACTGCCGTGTCTTACCCGACGGATCCGGGAAGTTTCACCGTCGCGGCCAGCGACTTCAACCACGATGGCAAGATGGACCTGGCCACCGCAAACTCCAATTCGAACACGGTGTCGATATTGCTCGGCAATGGCGACGGAACGTTCGGTGCGGCAACCAACTTGCCGGTCGGGGGCGCTCCAAACTTTGTTGTAGTCAGCGATTTTAATGGAGATAAGAAGAGCGACATCGCCGCGTTTAATAATGCGTGGGAAAATGTTTCCATCTTGCTGGGCAACGGCGATGGGACCTTCCAGGCAGCAGAAAATTTTGGCAGCATGGCATTCGGCTTCATTGCCGTTGCGGACTTTAATGGCGATGGTACTCCCGATCTAGCAGTGGGAGGCTTTCCGGTTTCAATCTTGTTCAATCGCCCAGCGGGTGCGGATGTGATTCTGAATCCCACGACGCTGGCCTTCGGCGATCAGATTCCGGGTATTTCAACCTCGCCGGAAACGGTCACTCTCACCAATCTGGGCCGGGCGGCGTTGACCATCAGCTCCATCACGATCACCGGGCCGCAGAGCAAAGAGTTCACCGAGACCAACACTTGCGGAAGCAGCGTGGTTGCCGGCGACAGTTGCACAATTGCCGTTGTTTTCACCGCGGCAGCACTAGGCGCGCGAAATGCCACCCTTACCATCGCCGACAACGCACCCGGCAGTCCGCAGACCGCGGCGCTCTCCGGCATTGGTGCAATTCCTACCGTCAGCGTGACCCCGGCAAGCTTGACGTTCCCAAGTCAGGAAGTGGGAACAATCTCGACGCCGCAGGTAGTGACGGTGAGCAATACCAGCGCCACTGTGGTTACTTTCTCGCAGATCTCATACTCCGGCGATTTCTCTGAAACCAACACCTGCACAGCCCCCTTGCCGATGGGAGGCTCTTGCCAAATCTCGGTGACCTTTATCCCGTCGGCCGCCGGAAATCGGTCTGGTGCATTGACCATTGCTGACAACGCGACCGGCAGCCCGCAGAACGTGGCTCTGTCTGGCGTAGGAACCGGTCTCGGATTAGGCCTTGCATCCGGTGGAACAGCCTCCGCCACGGTACCGGCCGGACAGACTGCGAATTACAGCCTCTCCATCGGCGGTAGCGGCATCAGCGGAGCTGCTACACTGACTTGCACGGGGGCGCCCATGGGGGCGGATTGTTCAATACCTTCGACCGTAACTCTGAGTGCTACGTCAGCCTCCCCGCTAAAGGTCAGTGTCAGCACGACATCGAGGACCACCACGGTCACTCTGAATCGAAGTCGTTCCCGACATCTACCGTGGTACTGGGCAGTGGCAATCTTCGGACTCATCTTCTTGCCGCGCCCGATGAGAAATCGATCCGCATCGCGAGTCGGTCGCACTCTGCCATTCTTGTTGCTGCTGTTCATTTGCTCTTGCGGCGGTGGCGGCAGCAGCTCAACGACTACGCAGCAAAATCCGAATGGCACGCCGGCTGGGACTTACCAGCTTACGGTCAAGGCGACCTTGGCGTCGCAGACCCAATCCCTCCCACTTACGTTGGTAGTGCAGTAGAGGGTTGAAAACGAGCCGCTTTCCACTTCTAGAGTTAGAGGCGCAGAGTACGGTTCTTGATAATCCTGAACCACTCAGGAAATGACCGGGGTCGCTGAGGAAGCAGCATTTTGCAAGCTGATTGCTAAGCACCGGTACGCCCCGCCGGGACCGCGAACTGACCTTCCGGCTGGCTGAATGTTCCGAGAAATTCACGGGATTTTAACCAGCGGGTAGTTCTCCTGCAACACAATTCGACGATATTCACCCCGACTCGATCTACAGAATTTTTTGCAGTTTCCTAACTGATTTGCCGCATTCGGAACCTTTGTAGCGAGTCGAGTGAGCGGTTGCTGGCCGCTTGGAGAACCTGTTTTGGCGTGCGGTCTCGTCGATCTGCCGCACTGCCTCTGATTCAAACACGGGGTGCATTCCCCACAACTGCGCGCAACTGCGCCGAGAGGACTAACTGAAATGACAAAGAGACCCACAAAAATGGTAGCGGCTGTATCGCTGGCCTTGATGATGTTGATCGGTGTGAACTGCTTTGCAGTCACCCCCTACTTTAATGCTGCGGGCTCGAGCGGCGCGTTCAATTCGTTCGGATTGGCTGCGGGCCCGGCTTCGGGTGGAGGAGTCTGCGGCGGATTCATCTGGACCAAGAAAAGCGGGGCGCAGGGCGTCGACAATCGCGGCACCGGCCTGCTGGAGACTGGAAACGTTTGGATCGCATGGGATAACTCTGTAACTCCGAAAAAAGTCTGCAGTTACATTGCCGTCGACAGCATCATCGGGCAGCAGCTTTTCAATGCCGTTCCGGCGTCGACTTTCAACATTCTGTTCCCTGCCCTGACCCCCGGAGACAACCTCATCCCCACTCTCACCGACACCGCAATTCCCCAGGCCGTAATCAACGTTCTCCAAGGCCAGGCCTTCAACGCGGCACCGACGGACATTCGCCCGGAAGACGCTTTGTTTGAAGAGCAGCGTGTTCTGGCTACTCTGGATACCGTCCACTACAACGGTCTTGGCTATGGGCCCGGCCCGGTTGGAATTGCTATCAAGAGCGCTTTCAGCAGCAAGACCTCAACCCCAGCTATTTTCGCCCTCAGCGGCAACGACCCGATCACAGGGCAGCCAGTTCCCGCGACCAGAAGCACCAATGTCGGCGTACAGGTGGTCGTGGCCATCGTCAACGCTCAACAGGGGAGCGCACAGAATTCGGGTCACTTTGGCGACTCGACATCGTTCTTCAACATCAACCGCCGCGATTGGACGTTAGCCGTCAACGGCGGCTACGCGTTCACCAAAGACTTGACCTCAGTACCGGGGCAAGGTACCGTGCCGCTCAACGTCATTGCCCGGGAACCTCTTTCCGGAACCTTCACCACTCTTGAATTCAACATTCCGCGCAACCTGGAAACCAACTCGACCCAGGAACTGAACGTGAATCCAGCAACCGGCCAAGGCACGACTTGCCCCGGTGAACCTTGCGGGAATCCCCTGTTCCTTTCAAACGGTGGCGGATGGCGTAAGCGAGCCATCGGCAACGGTGAAGAGGTTGCTTCGGTTGGCACCGCCTCGAACGGCGACTCTCTGGGTTACGCATTCTGGAGCGTCGGCAACCTAGCGGGCCAGTCACCCAACATCCGCTACATGCAAGTCGACGGAGTCGATCCGATCAACCTAAGCTATGTTGACGGCACTCTGCCCACTTGTACCGCTCCATGCCCCGGCATCGTCAGTTTCGCCAACGTGGCCTCGGGCGACTATCCGGTATGGAACGTTTTACGCGTGACTACCCACCTGCCAGTACCTCCCGGAGTTAAGGCTCTGATCTCGGGCGCACAAAACCAGGTCGTGACTTCCCTCCCGGATTTCCTGCCCCTCAGTTCCATGGGCGTGTTGCGCTCTCACTACAAGCAGGTCAATGTTTTCGGAATCGACGGCTCCGGAGGCGAGTGCACCGGAATTGAGCAAGGCGGCGATGTGGGCGGTGCCGTCATTTCCATCCAGGGCGACCAGGATTACTGCGCCGCCACCGGCAATCACGCTGGACGCACTGGC
>Ga0210390_10000424_pt1 | contig 46046 bp, 56 predicted proteins | sample IncBWH11OmetaG_FD_161050 | JGI IMG/M metagenome (GOLD analysis project Ga0210390, IMG submission 161050) | Forest soil microbial communities from Barre Woods Harvard Forest LTER site, Petersham, Massachusetts, United States - Inc-BW-H-11-O ... | reverse complement strand
GCACACATGGATCGACAGCGTCAACGCGCCGGGTGCCGCGGATGCGATCCGCCCGCAGAATGGATTCATTATATCTACGCAGGCGGTGGTGCGCATTGGGACGTGGTAGGTGTGAGATCCGATTGCGGACTGCGCGGGGCGCCGGATGGGATACGTATGGTGGGTTCGGCCGCTATTCTATTTCCGCTATGGTGGGCTCCAAGAACCAAAATGGGCTACCATTCTGGGCCTTGGCTGGGTGGGTTGGTTGAGTTGCGTGTGCTTCCGCGAGGCCAAGAAAATCGAAGCGAAAGTGCGTCAGAACTAGCTTAGACCAATCAATTTCTGCAATTTCGACCCGCAGATAGCGGTCAAGTCCCGATTAACGCCGAAACCGGACATTGAGGAAACGGGGCAGCGGGGCCCTAGAATGAGCTCTCGGTCAACAGCCAAGGAGATCCAAAATCTGAGTGCCGCGTCTTGTGTCGCTTACGCGAACCTCGGAGCCATTCTTACCTCTCCAGCTGCACTCAATCTTGCACCCCAAAAGCATTGGCGATCAGCACCCACACTCGAAGCGCAATGTCCTAAGACCCATTTCCGGATCCGAATGTAGATGAACTATTTGTCAGGCAAGCCGGCATTACTCGCCGGCTAGTCTTAGCGATAGCTCAAATGGTGGTCTCTGACCCGGCGGGATAGACCCGGCTCTTGCCGAAGGTGTACCATCCGCGGCGGAGTTCCGCGCGTCTCCATGATGCATGCATCTCAGTCCGAACATAAGTCGGCCCTCACGGGGCACAGATTCTTTTTGCTCTTCCTCTTCCTGCTGGCAACACTAATTCTCTATCCGTATGCCGAAGCGAGCCGCTTTGGCTACTACGCGTTGCGCGTCCTCGGAAGCGCGGCGATTCTGCTTAGTGTATACGCAGCTAACTTCCGCCGTTCCCTTCTTGTCTTTGCCCTCCTGCTTGCAATTCCCGCCTTGTTCCAACACATCCTGCTTCCCAAGGTCTTTGCGAACTCATTCTCGATGATAAACATCGCACTAAGCTTTATTTTTGACATATTCGTTGTTGTGGTCATTTTTCGACGTGTGTTCGCAAGAGCCGAGGTGAATTCAGAAACTGTTTTCGGTGCCCTCTGTATCTATTTGCTGGTGGGGTTCATTTTTGCCAGCGTTTATGGTCTGGTGGGCGCCTTGCAGTCAAACGCCTTTTATCTCGATCCGCATACCAATCTACATACCGTCCCTGACCGATTCGATTTCATTTACTATAGCTTCGGCACTATGACCTCGCTCGGTGTTGCTGGAATTACAGCTGTTTCGGGTCAAGCACGATCGGTTTCGTTACTCGAAGCAATTCTCGGCGTCTTATACCTCGCGGTTCTGATCGCAAGACTGATTGGAGCCTACCGGCTGGACGCCAGGATTTAGTCGATTACCGTACAGTGTTTGTGGCTTCTCAGAGGTCCCGTCAAGACGTGCGGGATTCGTCCGGATATGCTTCGGTTACCAGCCTAGGAGGTCTAAAACCTAAACGCCCTATCGGGTGTCGCTTACAAGAAAATCAGAGCCATTCTTGCCCCTCTGCCTGCACCCATTCCTGCACCCAAAAAGTACTCGCAGCAGCAGCCGACGACAGCTGACGCAGCTAAGTTCCACTTGATTGCATAACAATGTCGGCTCCTCGACTCGAGTGGGCTCTTGTTGATGCGCTCGGGAAGACGGAGCCGGAATTCGGTTCGCACGCGGGACAGCTCGGTACCGGACATGGCGTGAACGAGAACGCCGCGCACTTGAACGGGCACCCCGCTCCCTCACGAGAGGGAGTTCGAATAACCAATCATGGTCTGAAGTTTACGATCGAAGAGATGTATGGGTCGGACGGAAGCCGACCGCTAGATTACGAACGAACCGAAGTCGGCAAAGCCGACAAGAAAGATCTCCCAGGAATCGGAAGAAAAACTCTTTTAAGTGAATGTATAAGTCTGCTCAAAAAGTGTTTGACAGGGCCGACATTGTTAGAGATGTCCGGTTTCAGCGTTAATCAGGAGTTGGGAGGCTGAATCACGCCAAGTGGCTGGCGATGAAATCGAACATCGCTTAAAAACGCTGAGCGATCAGCCTGATTAGCTTGCGAGCCTGCCCATCACGACATTATCGCGCGCTTCTTCTTTCAGGCTGAGCACAACGCGGCCGTTCACCTGGCCGTTCTTCAGGCGGGTGAACACGTCGTTGATGGATTCCAGCGGCATGGTCTCGATGGTTGCTTTCACTGTGCCCTCTGCAGCAAAGGCGAGCGATTGTTCGAGGTCCAAGCGGGTGCCGACGATAGAACCGCGAATGGTGTAGCCGTTCAGGACCACGTCGAAAATGGAAACCGGAAATTCCCCGGGCGGAAGGCCGTTCAGGACGCAAGTGCCGCCGCGACGAAGCATGCCGACCGCTTGTTTGAAGGCGATCGGTGAAACGGCCGTGACGAGTGCACCATGCACGCCGCCGATTTGTTTCTGGATTTCCTTCGGTGGGTCCTGCGTTTTCGCATCAATGGTGATTTCGGCGCCGAGCTTGCGCGCGAGAGCCATCTTTTCTGGCCCCAAGTCCACAGCTGCGACATGCAGTCCCATGGCCTTCGCGTATTGGATGGCGATGTGGCCCAGCCCGCCTACTCCCGAGATGACTACCCATTCGCCGGGCTGCGCCTCCGTCATTTTCAATCCTTTATAAGTGGTGACGCCGGCGCAGAGGATCGGCGCTGCCTCCACGAAGGAAAGATTCTTGGGAAGGCGCCCCAAGTAATCCGCCTGGCCCACGGCGTACTCAGCAAAACTGCCGTTCACCGAATACCCGGAGTTTTGCTGCTCCGGGCAGAGCGTTTCCCATCCGGCGAGGCAGTAATCGCAATGTCCGCAGGCGCTGAACAGCCATGCGGTTCCGACGCGGTCGCCTTCTTTCAAATGAGTGACGCCCGGGCCGAGCGCCACGACGACTCCCGCGCCTTCATGGCCCGGGATAAACGGCGGCGTAGGCTTAATGGGCCAGTCCCCGTCGGCGGCATGTAGATCAGTGTGGCAGACTCCCGTGGCGAAAATTTCTATCAATGCTTGGCCTGGGCCGGGCGTGGGCACGGGAACATCTTTCACAATCAACGGCTGGCCAAATTTTTCGACTACCGCGGCTCGCATGGTTCGCTTGATCGCCATTTTTTCTCTCCCTGATGCGTGGGATGTCGTGACTGTACCGCGGGTTCCGCTGGCGATATGTACCATTCGGCACAGTGCGGTGTGATGCCCGTCACGCATAACTGTGACGGCTGTCACTTCTGAACGCAGAGATAGCGGGCAGACTCGGGTGAGTACAAAGGTGTCCTGGGATGCAGTCGAACGGACGCACAAAGGCCATGATCAACAGCTTCAAGATAATTTCTCGAGCGAACGGGAGTACAATAGGGCGGGATTCCTCCATGCGTGCCCCTTACGGTCTCGAGATTATCGAAAATTGTGTCACTTGTCCTCATCGGGAAGATCGGCTTTTTTGCAGCCTTCCGCCCGTCGGCGTTGAGCGTTTGGCGACGATCACATCCGCTTCTACTTATCCGAAGGGAGCTACGCTGTTTGTCGAGGGGCAGAATGCGCGCGGCGTCTTCATCCTGTGCAGCGGACGTGTGAAACTCTCCACGTCTTCGATCGATGGGCGAACGCTAATCGTTAGAATCTCAGAGCCCGGAGAGGTGTTGGGACTGCCCGCTACAGTTACAGGCAAGCCGTACGAGCTTTCGGCGGAGGTCATCGAGCCGACGCAGGCAAATTTTATCTCGCGAGCCCACTTCCTGAAGTTCCTTCGCGAAAATGGTGAGGTTTCTCTGCGTGTAGCCCAGCAATTAGGTGAAACCTATCATGCGGCCGTAGCTGAAATGCGTTCCATCGGACTGTCGCATTCGGCGAGCCAGAAACTTGCGCGGTTTGTTCTGGACTGGTGCGAGGGCCACGGGGAAGGAAGCGCCGAAATCCGCGCCACGTTAACGTTGACGCACGAAGAAATCGCGCAGATGATCGGCGCGTCTCGCGAGACGGTGACGCGCTTGTTCGCCGACTTCAAGAAAAAACAAATCCTGCAAATCAAGGGCTCGACGCTTATCGTGCGCGACAAGCCCGGCTTGGAAATCTTGGCCGGGGCTTAAACCCCGACTACCAGCATCCTTCAGTAAGCACACCCCGCAGCTTAAGTGACGTTCGTCACTGCGCTGAGTGACAGCCATCACAGTCACACCACGCGTTCGTAAACTAAAGTCCACCCGAACAGGCGCAATCCCAATTTGGGAGGGGCTTCATGAGGCATGCGAAGCTTTTACCGACTGGTAAAAATGTCCCGTTTTGCACAGATTTCAAATCGCGAATCTAAATATGATAGCGCATACTTTTCGACCCGAGGGAGGAAGTCCGGTGCGGCGTGTGTCCGTCTTGGGGGCGTTGAGCGTGATGGTTGCATCCGCCATGTTGCCAACCCTCGCATGGGCGCAAACTCAAGCGAATCCCGCGCGCGCTGATAAGAACGTAGCGGCGGCTCAAGTAACGAACGTCCCCAAGACGACTTCCAATAGTCCCGCCGATTACTTAGGAGCAGAAGTCTGCAAGACCTGCCACGAGGACATTTACAGCGCCTGGGAGAAGAGCCCTCACTGGAAGACCACACTCGATACGAAGGGCGGTCCGTCGCACCAAGGGTGCGAAAGCTGTCATGGGCCCGGATCAGCGCACGTCGCTGGTGGCGGGGATGTCACCAAAATTTTTGTCTTCAAGGATCACTCGACGAAGGAGATTGACGCTCGCTGCCTGACGTGCCACGCCGGTGGCACCGAACACATGAATGCCATCAATTCGGTCCATTCGAAGAACGACGTTAGCTGCGTTTCCTGCCATTCGCCGCATCATGCGGAAACAAAAGAGTTCCTGCTGGTGAAAGCTCAGCCCCAGCTTTGCTATTCGTGCCATCTGGCGAAGAAAGCTGAGTTCGATATGCCGTTCCACCATCGGGTAAATGAAGGCCTCATCCAGTGCACCGACTGCCACAACCCGCACGGCACCGTGCGGCCCCATCAGGTGCGGACTTCGTCCACTCAGGATGCGGTTTGCTTCACGTGCCACACGGACAAGCAAGGACCGTTTGTATTCGAGCATCAGCCGGTAAAGGTTGATGGGTGCCAGTCCTGCCATTTGGTGCACGGCGGACCAAATCCGCACATGTTGAAATTGAGCAACGTCAACTTGCTCTGTCTGCAGTGCCACACCACGTCGAGCTTTAGCGGAGCACCGGGAGCTCCTTCGTTCCACAACCAGGCGAGTTTGTTCCAATCTTGCGTTTTGTGCCACTCGGCAATTCACGGTTCGAATTTCGATCCAACCTTCTTCAAATAGAGCGGGCCGCAGGCTCTATTTCATTCATCGAGAACGTACGCAAACCGAGCAGACAGCGATCGGGAGATGGGATTTTCGGACGCGGGAGAACAAATCTATGAAAGGACGCTTGGCGGTTCACAGTATTCCTTCCGCCATTTTTATCGTGGCGCTACTCCTTTCGCCAATCGCTCGCGCCCAAGACAATTCCGGAGAGTCGAAAGGAATTAACTCGGGCGACTACAATATCCATCAGACCATCGAGTTCGGCTATCGCTTGAACGAGGTCACTGGCAACCAGAACACCTACGATACGTTTGAGAACCTCGGTTCCGGCCTGCGTCTTTTCAATTTCACTTTCGACATGCGCTCGCTGGACCACCACGGACTACTGTTCGACAATCTAAGCTTCAGCAACTTCGGCTATGGCGGCGATCCCAACGACGTTACCCGCCTGCGGATCGGAAAGAATAAATGGTACGATTTCCGGCTGCTATTCCGTCGCGATAAAAACTTCTGGGACTATAATCTTTCGGCCAATCCGTATAACCCGGCCGCATTGAATCCGGCAGGGTCTTTGACGACCGGATGCTTCGTCGGTCCGCCCACCGCCGCCTTTCCGCAGGGCGCGCCCGCATTCTGCTCCAGCCCCGCTGTAGCGCAGAACAACTCACTTCATGGTCTGGATCTGGTGCGCCGCATGCAGGACTACGACCTCACACTGTTCCCGCAGTCCGCGATCCGTGTGAGGCTAGGCTATTCGCGAAACCGCGATGAGGGGCCCAGCCTGTTTACCACTGATGGAGGAACCATCTCGGCGTTCAATCAGATGAATAGCTACACGACGAACTCCTACCGCGCGGGAGTCGATTTTCACGTGCTTCCGCGAACCACGCTTTCTTATGACCAATTCCTCAGCTACTACCAGCAGAACAACGTGATCAGCGATAACCCCGCCGTCAATCCTGGCAATTTTGGATTCGCGTTGGGAACTGTGCCGGGACAGGGCACGCCGGCGGGCACGCCGGTGGACTTGGGGAATATTTGGAGCACGCAAACACCTTCGGAAATTTTCCCGTGTGCGACTCCGACGGTGATGGGCACAACGAACACGGCCACCCCCACTTGCAACGGTTTCCTGTCGTATAGCCAGGTTGGCGACCCGCGCAACTTCATGCCGACGGAACGGTTCCGTTTCCAATCGAACTACTTCAAGAACTTTGAAACGTCGGGCTCGATCGGCTACAGCACGAGCGACTACCACTTTTCGGACCTTTCCGAGGTCGTCAACGACTGGACAGCGCGAACGGCGCAGCGTGGCAGCACGGCAGCAGGGCCGATAAAAACCACGCGTGTTTCGGTGAACGCGAATTGGTCTGGCGCGTATTCTGTTAACGACAAACTCCGAATTCTCGATTCTTTCCAGTACGACAACTGGCGTATTCCCGGCCTGTGGAACGCGGCCGAAACCAACGTCTTCGGAACTCCTTCACCGGCGCCCGGCGTGGTCGGCTTGTTGCTCTCACCTGCAACCTTCAATGCGACGAACTGCCCCGCCGCTCCCTTCAATCAGGCAAATTGTCCTCAACACAGCGCCAGCTCTGCCGCAGACGTGATCAACCAGATCAACACACAATTTCTCGGACAGAACCTGAAGTCGAATACCCTCGAGGCTCAATACGATTTCAGCAGGCGCTACAGTGCCAGCGTCGGATATCTCTACACGAACCGAACGATCTCCAGTGTGGCTGCCGCTTTCGATACCGGGCAGTTCTACTTTCCCGGAGGGGTCACCGGGACGCCTGCGAATTTCTTTCTGGCGGCGCGCGGTGATTGCGCCGTGGTCGGCGGCGCTCTCCCCGCCAATTGCACGCTCCTGACTACCGGTCCCATGGCCGGCGCGATTGTGGAGGGCTCGCCCGCAAATCCCATTCCAGAAGTGGGTAATGACACGTCTCGCAACATCACGACAATTAACGAGAATGCGCTCCTGTTGGGCATCGTGGCGCGTCCGATCGATGCGCTGCGCATCACCGGCGATTTTGAGTTTGGCTACAACGACCATTCCTTTACGCGGATCGATCCCCGGCAAGTGCAGTCTTATAAGATCCGAGTGAATTACAAGCCGCGGCCGTGGGCCAATCTGGCGGGCTCCGTGGAGATTCATGATAACCGCGACAACGTCACGACCGTGAACAACGTGGAGCACGACCGCTCCTACGGTTTCTCGGCGATGTTGATGCCGAATCAGCGCGTGTCCTTCGATTTCGGCTTCAATTACTGGACCGTCTATACACAGTCGCTAATTTGTTTTGCATATTCCACCTCCTCGGCGAACCCGGCCCCGCCACCGGCCACCTTGCCCGTGTCAACGTTCCCTCCCGGCGTACCCGAACTCTCCACGGGCACGGCGTGCCCCATTTCTGGCTCGCCTTCACCACTCGGCGCGCTTTCCACGTACGCCAGCAGCGATTATTTCGCGCACGCCGCTGTAATGTGGAAGCCAATCAAGCGAATAACGGCGGCCGTCGGTTACGGTGCCAGCTTTGTTCGCGGAAATACGATTTTTCTGAATCCACTCATGCCTTCCGGCCCGCTTGATTTCAACTATCAAAGACCTTACGCGACTCTCACCGTCGAGGTCTATCGTGGGTTCAGCTATATCACGTCCTGGAATTATTACGGATTCAACCAAACGGGGAACACCAGTCCGTTTGGACTCGCACCCATTCAGTCGCAGGACTTTAACGGCAACAATGCCACCTTCTCACTGCGGTATTCGTTTTAGGCGCGGGTGAGCGGAATAACATTGGTCTGTGTTCGTCAAAAGGAGGAAGTGCAAAATGAGCTTTTTAGTGGATCGAATCGGTGAGAAAGCGCTGTTGGCGCTTGCAATCATGTTCGTCTCCGGGGCCGTAGTGCGAGCCGACGGCGCAGGCGACTTCAAAGCGAAGTGCGCGGCGTGCCACGGAGCGGATGGAACCGGCAGCACAGCAACGGGAAAGGCCCTGAAGGTGCGAGATTTGGCTTCGCCCGATGTGCAGAGTCAATCGGACGCTCAGCTCACGGACATCGTGACGAATGGCAAGAACAAGATGCCGGCGTACAAGGGCAAGTTGACGGACGACCAGATCAAGGGACTAGTTGCCTACATCCGCGGACTAGCGAAGAAGTAGCCCCTGTTCTGGGATGGTAATTACTGCGACTCGTGTTCTCGGGGGAGCCGAAGGAGGCCCGTTGATTGGGATTCTCATTTGTCAAATTGTACTCAGCATCGTACTGGCTTCTATTTTTCTGATTCGGCCTTCTCTGACGAGTGCTACAGGCTGGAAGATAGTGGCGTTCATTGGCCTGTGTGTGCTTCCGGCTTTGTGCCTGGTGGGGGGTATGAACACGCACGTGCAGCGCTCCGAACAGACTCGATTCTGCGTTTCATGCCACGTCATGATTCCCTATGGACAAAGCCTGTATGTGGATGACCCCAACCACATTCCCGCCCAGCATTTCCAGAACCACCGGGTACCGGCCGACACGGCCTGCCATTCCTGCCACGCGGACTACACCATTTACGGCCCGCTGAACGACAAGCTGCAGGGCCTGAAGCGCATTTATATGCAATACGTGAGCACTCCGCCGGATCCGGCGGCGATCCGTATAGCGGGCGGATTCAAGAACGCGCAATGCCTGCATTGCCATTTGGGGGCTCGCAGCTTCGAGGAGAACCCTGTGCATGCCGCGATGATGGATTCACTCAAATCGAATCAAACGTCTTGCCTGACCAGCGGCTGCCACGATACCGCCCACGATATTGCAAATCTCAGCCACGCGAAATTCTGGAGGTCGACACAATGAACCTCAGTGAAATCGGAATCCGGCGGCTTCTGCAGGTTTCCAGCGCTTTGGTAATCGTAGGTTTGGCACTCGAGATTGTGAGTCTCCTTTGGTTTCATCCGTTGTCGTTCGTCCTATTCGCGTTCGTAGCGGCTTCTTTGATCGGCTTGGGAGTCCTAGTCTATTTGGCGTCTCTTGCCTTTGCCGGTGCGCCGCCCGCCGACAATCGCAACTGATCGCTCCTGTCGCGCGCAACCTATACGAGCAGAGACAAGCAGAAGTGTTTTCTTGGTTAGATGCAAACTCTGGGAGGTTCGAGGTGTTGATCCAAGAACTGACGAAAGAGGACAACCTCAACCTATTAGCCCATATGCATCTCGGTAGACTGGGATGTGCCCGAGGCCCTCAACCGTATGTTGTGCCGTTTTATTTCGCTTACGCTGATAACCACCTCCACAGCTTCGCAACAGTCGGGCAAAAAATTGAGTGGATGCGCACCAACCCGCTCGTCTGCGTCGAGACGGACCGGATAGTGAACTCAGAGGAATGGGTAAGCATCATTATCTTTGGCCGTTACGAGGAGTTACCAGACACACCGAACTGGAAAGCAGAACGCGGACTGGCATACCAGTTGCTCCAACAAAAAGCGAACTGGTGGGAACCGGGATACACGAAAACGATCGTCCACGGGACCGAACGGCCCCTAGTTCCCGTCTATTTTCGTATCCGAATTGTGGAGATTTCCGGTCACCACGGCGCATCCGACTCCCCACCGCTAATCGATGCAAATTCGTCAGCGGTCGAACACGCAAATAGAAAGTCGATCCATGACATTTTGGAAGCGCTCCGAAAGCGGCTATTCTCGAAATAAGGAATTCTATATGACACAATTCCAAGCAATCAGAAGCATCATCGACACTCACCGCCACATCTTCGGCCCGAAACTGCGCCAGAAACTCGTTGAGAATATGGGCTTTGATGATTCAAAGCCGTTGCCGCAGGTCTTTGGGGACGAGATGTTTTTCTATCGCGAGTCGCTTGACGTTGATTGTTCGATGGAGATGTGTACACGCCCACTCTTACGCACCATCCCTGTGGATCAAAAGCCCTTTTTCTTCAGGAATCCAGAGTTGCAACGGCTACCAAATGTGAAGATTACTTACCGACGGTATAATGCAGCTTGACCACGCCGTCTGGGAACTTCGTGCAGGAGATGAGTTTTAGTGGCACGGTGCGGCGACCGGGCGCGATTAATGGAATGCCTTCGCCGATCAATGTGGGAATCACGTGAATCATAAAATCGTCGATCTCTGCTTCGTCGAGAAACGACGCAATGACGCCAGCGCCACCCATCATCCAGATGTCTTTTCCCTTTTTCTTCCGCAGACGGGTTGCGAACGCCTTGATGGGTTCGCTCACAAACTTCACACCCGCGGGCGCTGGCATTTGCAGGAGACTGCGTGTGAAGTCATAGTTTTTAACTCTTGTATCGAAGGCCGACCCGGTCACGCCTTTCTTTTGAAAGTCGAGCGCACTATCGCATATCTTCCTACCCCACAAGACCGTGTCGATCGATTTGTAGAACGCACCCATGCCGTAGTTGCCCTGCGGACGCGGACGGTCGAGCCAGTCGACGGAGCCGTCGGGTCGGGCAATAAAGCCGTCGGCGCTCGTGGCGATGTAGGCGATGATCTTGCGCTTGCGGACCATGGCAGCACGGCAGTGCTGAAATTCTAGTCCGGAGCATCAAATAGAATCCGGGAAGAGGACGGCTCACCTTGCACATCCCTTCGTTTCCTTTAGAAATCCAGACTTTCACCGTGGGCCGTCAGGCGATTGGTCTTGCCCGTAAGATGCTACACCGGCACGGTTTAGTATTCCTGGCCCGTAAGCTTCTAAGCGGAGGGTTGGCGGTCGAAACGCCGCAAAATCACAGCGTTAGAAATACCCGTCCATTTCGCCTTACAAAAATCCAACAAAATCGACCGTTAGTAGCAGCCCAGCGCTGCGTTAGAAAACTGTAGTTTTCTAAGCCGCTACTCGCTCGCGTTCGCCGAGGTATAAAAGTCACTTTCCGGTAACGACGTTAATCAGGACCTAGGCCATTACTTCCGAGTTGCCGACAATACGCCCGGAATGTAGGGCTTTGGCTTGGGCAGCTCGAATCTGGGGCATCAGAATGTCGCGAACGTAGTGCCAGTAAGGAACGAGTTTGAGCGCAGCCTCTGCATACTGCTCGGCGGCTTTCAAATCAGGCGCGGTTCGGTTCAGATTCGACCATGCGAGACTCATCAACAGCTCGGGTTCTCCCCATGAGGGCTCCAGCGGATCAGCCACATCGCGCTTATGGTCGCGCATTACTTCCAATCCTTTGTTGTAACCTTCAATCGCTTTGTCTTGGCCCCCTCCGCGCTCTGGAGGCGACGACCAACGAATGGGGCCGAGCACCCAGAGCAGACGAGGATTGTCTGGGGCTGTCGCCATGGCTTCTTTCAAAAGCGCACTCGACTGTTGGAGCAGTTCCTGAACGCGGGTTGGGTCTTTCTTATTCAAGTACATCAGGTAGCCCAGAGAAGAGCCTGCTCCCATCTTAGGTTCCACCCATGTAGGGTCCCGGGCTATGGCGGCGTTGAAATCGGTGACCGCCTGCGTGAGGTCCGCTTCCAGATCAATAGGAGTCGGCGTTTCGTTGAAGCCGTTAATCGCTCCGCGCCACAACGCAAATCCACGCCAGTAGAGCACCCGCGATGCCAGCTTGCTGTCTTCAGGAATGGGCGCGAGCTCGTCGTGGAGGCGCTTCAGAGCTGGACGGTCGCCTTCGTAGTCTGCCCGTTGAATCTGGGTGACGATGCGGATGATGGAATCGCGTGATTGCTCGAGGCCAATCTTAGCGCCGGCGTGCACCTCAGTCGCTGCGGCGGACACGACGAATGTGGTCAACATCAACAAGAAGGCTCTGCTGTTTCGAGCACTCATACAGCTTCTCCTTTCCACGCCCGAGTTCGATCCCGCCGCGTGCTAGGCAGTTGTCAGGCTGCGGCCTCGCAGCAGCGCAGATTCTACATCAAGGGCCTCGCGGAATTGCGCCCGCGCGATGGGCAGCTCGGAAGTGATTCTTATCAAGGACTTCTGGCAGGCGGCAAGATTCTTTGTAAGGTTTTCTGCCTGCCTGAGACTACCTGAACAGGGACGGTTGGGAACACGAAGCACAAAACCGACCGTCGGATTCAAGGTCGGGCGCCTTCGATCTCTTAGCTGCCCGGATCAGTTCTGGTCGAGGAGAGAAAAATGATCTCTGCAAATCCAGTAAAAGCTGCTGAACACTTGCCGCTATTGTCGACTGAATCTTTCCAACCAAATTCCAGTCTCACATTCAAGTTGAAGTCACTTTTTGTGGGACCCAATGGGCTGCGGGCAGGCTGGCGGGTGCTTATGTTCACCGCTTTGTTGGCCGTTTTACTTGGAGGATTCGTTCTAATCCGGGCAGGCGGAGCTGGAGCCTTCCGGGAGCACTACAGGAATCAAAATCAGCGTCAGATTACGATCACGCCGGTTTTGATGGGCGGAGCGGAAGCAATCACCTTGCTCTTTCTCTGCGTCGCTGCGATGGTCATGGGCAAACTTGAGCATCACAAATTCGGCGAGTACGGTCTGCCCCTGCGACTGGCGCTAAGGAAGGATTTCTGGGTTGGGTCTCTAACAGGCTTTTTCGCGATCAGCGGCACGCTGCTGACGATATTTCTGCTGCACGGGTTCCGCGTAACCGGCCTAGCGCTTCACGGGACGGCGATTTTGTCCTCGCTGTTCGGGTGGGCCATTGCATTTCTGCTGGTCGGACTGGCTGAAGAATTCACGTTTCGTGGATACATCCAGTACACACTCACTTCCGGAATTGGCTTCTGGCCGGCGGCGTTCCTGATGTCAGGCTTGTTCGGCTTGGGCCACTTCTTCAATTCGCACGAGAATGCACGAGGCTCCGAGACGGTAGTGCTGTTTGGGCTCCTTCTGTGCCTGTTTTTGCGGAGGACCGGAAATCTATGGTGTGCGGTCGGATTTCATCTAGGCTACGACTGGGGACAAATGTTCTACGGAGTTCCTGACAGTGGCATCGTGCCCTACCACAATCTGCTCAATTCCACCTTTAGCGGGCCGCAGTGGCTCACCGGCGGGATGGTCGGTCCGGAGGCCAGTTTCTTGACACCGCTGGTGTTGCTGGTTGTAGCTGTACTTTTCAGCCGCTACCATCCCGAGACTCGCTATCAGGTCGAGAAACGACGGTCGATGCCAGTAGCCGTCTCGTGAAGTTTTGGCTACCACGGAGAACTTCTTAGGATTTGCGTCTTCGTTTTCGGTCCGAAGGAGCTATGCGCATTCAGTCAAAGATCAACTTGGCGGTCAGGACAAAAACGTGAGTGAGCGCCGCCACGATTTGGAAGCACAGTTCGATCGCATTCTCAGTGAGCACGGTGCGGCCATCTCGCGGCTGGCGTTCGGCTATGAGACGGTGACGAGCGTGAGAGAAGAGTTGGTACAGGAGATCGCGTTGGCGATCTGGCAAGCATTGGCTCAGTTTCGCGGCGAGTGCTCGGAGCGAACTTTCGTGTATCGCATTGCCCACAATCGCGGCCTTAGCCATGTATGGAAGCGACGGCCGCCGCATCAGCCGCTGGAGGAGATCGAAGAGTCGGACCAGCCGATCGATCCGCGGCCGCATCCGGAGGAGCAGGCGGCACAAGCCGACCGGCGGACGCGGCTTACGTCGGCAATTCAATCGCTCCCCGTTATTCACAGGCAAATGATTGTGCTCATGCTCGAAGGTTTGTCGCAGGCACAGATGGCCGAAGTGCTGGGCATTACCGAAAACAATGTGGCCGTACGTCTGAGCCGGGCAAGGAACATGTTGAAGGACGCGTTAGGAGAGAGACCATGATCGAAGACCGCGAACTTGATGCGTGGCGAGAACAATGGAGCAGCGTCGCAGAGCCGTCAGCCGACTTCCAACGCGATTTCCAGCGCAAGGTCCAGCAGAGGATCAAGCGCGAGGAACGGCGCTTCGTACTTGGAAATATCCTAACGGTAATCGCGTTCATCGCGATTCTGATTTTTGCCTGGTACATGCGGCATCAATCGACCTGGATGGGAACAGGCTGGTCGACAAGTGTATGCGTCTTAGTATTCGTGTCGGCCGGAGTTCGGATGTGGGTTTTGCGACGAACGTGGCGTCCTGAGACACAGTCAACGCGTGCGTTCGTGGAACTTTGGTACAAAAGAGTGGAGGCTCGAATCCGGCTGCTTCGGATCTCTACCTATTTGTCTATCGGCTGGCTTATTTTTTGTGCGGCACTTACCGCTGTTGATTGGTCAATCATTGGACAGGACGTAGGGGATCATCCTAAGGCGTGGGTTGCCTTGCTGGTTGTCTGCGTGCTGATGCAGGCGGTGCTGCTGTGCTATGGGGTGGCTTGGCTCCGGCGCCGCAAACTCGCCGAACTAAACGAAGTAAAACAAATTCTGGATGAAATGGACGGAAAAAGCGTCCGATGAAGTGGGCTCGCTTGATCCTGTCGGTAACTGGTAATCCGGATGTTGTCGGTTCGTTCCTCGGAATAGCACCGAAAAAGCGCCTTCGTGTTTACCGAGTCGATTCCACTTGCCTGTTTAGTTGCGTTACCGGACAACCGAGTGCTTTCTGTTGAAGACCAGCGATCCGTTCAGTCTCTTGTATCCCCGGGCCCCACGTGCACGCAGTCACTCGTCAGAGCCGTTCCGTCCACGCGCACGAAGCCTAGTTCGCTAAGTGCGAAGTATTCGGCATCGGCTTCGCTTTTCGCGATGATCAGTGCAACAGTGTGTCCCGCGGGCGTCGAGCCCATGACGGAGAAGAGTGTGTGTTCCCATTTGCTGCACTGCGTTGAAGGTATTCGGTTTGTCAGAGCATTCCTCCGCTTCGTTCTCGGCGTCAAGCCCGTGATACTACAGCCTAAACTCCGTGCGTAGTCTGTAAACTATCGTCAAGACGGTCAAATGTCTGAGCAAATACAGCACACCAGTTCACGCAGCTTTGTCAGTGACCGAAGTGCCAGCGCCGAACCGCGAGAAGACATAAAAGCGAGCGTCACAATCCAGACAGCGGTAAGGCAGTATGCCAATGATTCCTAACAGATATCGCTCGACACCTCCGTGCCTGTGTGAACGAGACGTCTCCAGACTTCGACAGTGTGGGCAAGGCCTTTTGTTAAGCGCTTGCATTTCCTTTTACCTCCGTGCGCTGACTTTGACTACGCAATAAATATAAGACCTGCGGTTTTGGAAAACTGTGCAATTTGGGACAGCGCCCGGAATCCCGCCTTGGCTATTCTGGCGTATGGTGTCTTCCGCCGTTCGAAGTGTATCCGTGCAGGCCCCCCGCCTCGCCAAAAGAGCGATTCGCAGAACCCGTGTCTTCGATGCAAAACAGTTTCTTGACTCGACTGGCCTGGGGAGAAAAGTCGCTACGTTCGGGAAAAAAGCGACGGTCTTCGCGCAAGGCGCCCCCGCCAAGCATGTGATCTACATTCAAGAAGGCGGCATGAAGCTTTCAGTAGTCAACCAGAGCGGCCGGGAAGCCGTCGTCGCGATTCTCGGTCCCGGCGATTTCTTTGGCGAAGGGTGTCTCGGAGGCCAATCCCGCTGCATGGCCACAGCCACCGCAATTGCACCCACCACCGTGCTGGTTATCGATAAAAACGAAATGATCCGCGTGCTCCACAAGGAACACGAATTCTCCGACCGCTTTATCACCTACATGCTCGCGCGCAACATCCGCGTTGAAGAGGACCTGATAGACCAGCTCTTCAACTCCAGTGAGAAACGCCTGGCGCGCACCCTGCTCCTCCTTGCGCGTTACGGCGCGCCCGGCGATCCTCGCAAATCACTCCCCAAGGTTTCGCAGGAGACTCTGGCGGAGATGATCGGCACCACTCGGTCGAGAGTCAATTTCTTCATGAGCAAATTCCGTAAGATGGGCTTCATCCATTACACCAAAGGCAAGATCCACATCGACAATTCCCTGCTCGGTGTTGTCCTGCACGACTGAATTAACCTCCGCCGTGATGTTTACGGCCAACGACTGCCTCGACATCGGCACCGACCTCGGTTCGCCCGTCTCCGTGGATTACTACGATCAAGCCTCGTTCGCCTTCAACGGCAAGATCAGCCCGGTGAAGGTGAAATATCCGGGCACCCCTACGGAGCAATAACAAGGCGAGAAAGATACTGCTGCAGCGGCTCCCGCGGTGGACTAGACGAGACTAAATCGTTACACCGGGTGGACGACGGGCGTCTAACTCCTGATTAGTCGCGTTACCGGACATCTCTAACAATGTCGGCGCTGTCAAATAATTCTTGAGCAGACCTCTCCAGTCACTTGAAAGAGTTTTTTCTTCCGCTTGCTGGGTGGTCTTTCTCGTCGGCCTTGACGACTTTGGCTCGTTCGTAATCTAGCGGTCGGCTTCAGTCCGACCCATACATCTCTTCGATCGTAAACTTCAGACCATGATTAGTTTTTCGAACACCCTCTCGCCAGGGAGCGGGACGCCCATTCAAGTGCGCGCCGTTCTCGTTCACGCCATGTCCGGTACCGAGCTGTCCCGCGTGCGAACCGAATTCCGGCTCCGTCACGCAAACGTCTATCCGGTCACGGCGCTAAATGCCTGCTTGATTTGAGGACGCAAGAGGTAAGTCAGTGCCCAGCCGGCCGTGGTTAGTACAATCAAATGGCAAACGATCGACGGGACAACCGGAATCACCACGTACCTCCTAAATGAGAAGAGGCTAAAAATCGTATATCCGATGCCTGGTGTAACGCATGCGATGGATACGACCCGCGCCCATTTGCGCAGTTCCAACACGCCCATAGCAAGACACACGGCGACACACCCGAGTACCAGCAGCGAAAACCCGCCTGTGACTCCCATTCCTGAGATTGCCACGGAGACCGGTTCTCCCGCATCTCCTCCGGTCATTCCCATGACGGCAACGAAAAAGAAAGCGACTGAGCCTAGGGCCAGAATTGTCGCTCCGAAGAACATCAGAACCGCGATGATTGTCACACCGATGGGGCGTTTCATGCCTCCGCCTTCAGGTCGTGAAGTATCGGGGAGAAGCGACAATGTTCGCGATAGCCCCGGCGACATGGACTTGGCTGTGTAAGAAGAAGCGAGCGGCTCGCGCCCTTTCTACGAACCGCTCACGGATATGAAGGAATCGGTCCCGCCGGACCTTGACGTCTTAGCGAGGTTCGGGTTCCTTTTGTTTCGCCGTGCTCTGATGCGCTGCTTCGGGCTTCGGCGCGGCTGCCGACTTGGGCGCAGCCTGATGTTGCTGAGGGGCGGCCTTCGGGACACTTTCGGTGTGCGCAGGAGCAGCCTGACGCTCTGGCTTTGCAGCCGCGGGCTTAACCTCCGCGCGGGGCGTCTCGAATTTTGCGGCTGGCTGAGCCGCAGTGTGGGTCGCTGGCGCCCCAGCGGTATGTTCGGGCTTTGCCGCCGGTTTTGCTGCCGGCCTGTTCTCAGTTGGCTTGATCTCGTTCGACCGTTCCGCTGCGGCGTTGTTCTCTTTCGTTTTGTTCGCCGTCGCACGATTCGCAGCCGCTTTGTTTTCCGTCGCTTTGTTCTCGGCAGCCTTGTTCTCGGTCGCCTTACTTGCGGCCGCTCGATTTTCAGCGGATGTATTCTCCGCGGTTCTGTTCTCGGTGGCCCTCGTCTCAGCCGCCTTATTTGCTTCGGCCTTGTTCGCGGTCGCTTTGCTCTCAGCTGTTTTATTCTCAGTGGCCTTGTTCTCAGTCGCCTTCGTTTCGGCGGCCTTACTCGCTTCGACCTTGTTCTCAACTGGAGCACCGTGCGCAGCCACTACTCCCTTGCCGGAAAACTCTCCCGGCTTGGCCGTCGCCGCGACCGCAGGGCGACCGTGATTCACCGATGCGAGCATTTCATGGTTCTGGCTTGCAGCGTGTTGTTGGCCTGATTGTGCGGAGGTGGGCTCAGTGTGGCGTGCGTGAGAATAGGTTTCTTCTTTAGCCGTGGGTCGCGCCGTGATTCCACCAGATCCGCCGTTAAAACTTACATGGCTTGACCGGTCGACGCTCACCCTCTTGTCGTAGGTGTTGCGGAAGTGGCCGCCGCCGAAATTATTCACCGACGTGTTGTAGCTGAACTGATTGTTGCGCCAGTAGCCGCCTTGATATCCCGAGCCACCGTAGCCGTATCCATAATTCACGCCGCCGTAGAAGCCGACTTCATTGCCCCAATACCCGCCGTTCCAGGCGTACATGCCATTGTTCCATCTCCAATATCCAGGCGTCCACAGCAAGCCTTCACTTGGCGGCTCAACCCATGTGCCCGGCACCCAGAAATAGCCCTCGTCGCCGTAGCCCCAGTAGCCCGGCGTCCACAGATAGCCTTCCTGCGGACAGATCGGTTGCGTGTAAACCACGAGTTCCGGCGGAGCGATCGTAATGGACGCGCTGAACTGCGCGTGGGACGTCGCCGGCACTGCCAAAATTACGAGCGCGAGCAAAAAATATTGCACCGAGCGGAGCATACGCATTTTTCGTTGCCTTTCCTGATCATCCTTCGTTTGCCCGGTCTGGCTTGGATTCTGCGGGTTGCGCGGATGGAGGGGCTACTAGACTCAAGCACAATGACACGGCCGCTTTTTGGAATCTGTTCAATATGAGTCACATTCCGCACATTCCTAAATGACACCTGCTCCCACAAAAATTGTGAAATTTCGTGAGGAGCGGAAATGCGGCACATTATCAGCCGATTCGACAGGGCTCCCCGTTTCACCAAGTAGCTGCGTTTGCGGAAAATTCGAATTGAGGAGGACCTGACCGACCAGCTTTTTAACTCGCTCGAGAGAAGGCTCGCCCAGTATCTCTTACTGATGATCCGGTTTGGAAAGTAAGATGAGCCACAAGGGGCTCTTGCCAAAATATCCCAAGAAACGTTAGCAGATTGGTACGGCACCATCTCGCGTGAATTACTTCGTGAATAACTTCAACAAACTTGACTCCATACACACAAACGGCGCGCGCCACGTCGATAGTTCACTACTGAGCGTTGTAATCCACAAATAATAAAATGCTCCTGCGTCAGAACCACATCTGCGCTGACGTTCAAATGCGCTCTGTTCAGCTCTCGCACGCAACGTTTCACGACCGCGGCATCTCGGTGAACAAACAGGATGCGCAAGGGGAGTCGTCTGCCTGCCGATCCGCTCAAGACCAGCGGCAGGTCAGGTTTTTTGACGCGATCCCGCGAAGTTAAAGGCATTGAAATTCCATCGGATCAACGGGGCTGGCCTCTGTAACGAACCGCCCTGGAGATTGGTTCAAAAGCAACCGACGACAACCATATCGGAACAGCGCCAGAGAAACCTGTTCAAAACGACGCACTGTGCGCCCACTTGTTGGCTAGATGCACAATCTTCGCGCTGCAGTCAACGCATCGACTGGAAGAAGTGAAACCGCAAGCACTGCCCGCCGCCCGCAACAACGTCTGCGAAGCGCTGCTCTGAGACCTGCGCGACGGCCTTTCTCGATTACTAGAGTCCCTTTACAACGTGCAATAGCGCACAGTATTAGCATGCACGGAACTTCATACTGGGGTCTTCGCAGCTACTTAAGGAGACTTCCTGTGCAAAAGTTTGCAGCGTTGCTGGCAGTATTAGTGGGTTTGGGCGCATGTACAGCGGCCCAGGCTCAAGCGGCAGTTTCGTCCGACACCAATCATATCGTCATATACCGAGAGAACGTGGTAAGCCGCACGACTCGGGCGGTGAGCTATAAGCACCGCAGCGGGTCCACAAAAATTGATTTTTCAGGCACCGATTTGATGGCCGCTGCACAAGGCGAAGCGCGCGTGGAGAGCAAGCGCGGCGCTCTGCAAATCAAGGCGGAATTTTCCGGGCTCGAGAAACCCACAACATTCGGCAACGAGTATCTGACCTATGTGTTGTGGGCGATTTCACCGGAAGGTCGCGCGATGAACATCGGCGAGGTATTGGTAGGCGAAAACCACCGCAGCAAGCTCGACGTGACAACCGACCTGCAGGCTTTCGCGATGATCGTAACCGCGGAACCTTATTATGCGGTGCGACGCCCGAGCAACGTGGTGGTGCTAGAGAATGTGATTCGTCCAGATACTGTCGGCGCCAGCGAAGTTGTGGACGCGAAATTCGAGCTGATCGATCGCGGCGGATACATTCCCACCGGCTATAATTTCGACCCTGTTGTGTTGAGCGCGAGACTTCCGTTGGAATTCTATGAGGCGCGCAACGCGGTGCGCATAGCGCGGTCAGCCGGCGCGGAAACGTACGCAACGACCAGCTACGAGAACGCAGTCGCGCAATTGAAAGTAGTGGATGATTTGGCAGCGATGCGGCACGTCGAGGCCAAAGAGCTGATCGCCAAATCGCGTGAAGTGGTGCAGACGGCCGACGACGCGCGCGAAATCGCAGTGAAGCGCGAGGATGCGGACCGCTTGGACGCCGAGAGGAACACAGCGGCTGGACAAGTCGCTGACGCTAACGCCAAGTCCGATGCAGACATGCGGGCTCGCCGGCACGCGGAAGAAGAAAGGGCCGAAGCCGACCGGCGTCGTGCGGATGCCGATCACGCTGCCGCGGCGGCACAATTGCAGACGCAGGCTGCTCAAGCGGACGCAGATCGCAACCGGGCCGCGGCCGCCAATTCGGATCAACAACTCCAGCTAGCGGTGCAGGATCGTGAAGAGCTGCGCGCGAAATTGCTGCAACAATTCAACGCCATTCTCTCGACGCGAGACACGGCTCGTGGGCTGGTGGTGAATTTGTCGGACGTACTTTTTGATACGGGGAAGTATACGCTTCGCCCGGCCGCGCGAGAGAAGTTGTCCAAAATCTCCGGGATCATTCTGGTTTATCCGGACTTGAGACTGGCGATCGAAGGGAACACCGACAGCGTCGGCGGCGACACTATGAATCAGACCCTATCGGAACAACGCGCGAAAGCGGTATTGGACTATTTGGCCTTGCAAAACATTCCTACGACGTCCATGACGTCGCAGGGATTTGGCAAGACGCAGCCGGTCGCTTCGAACGACACCGCGGAAGGGCGTCAACAGAATCGCCGTGTGGAGATGATTGTTTCGGGCGACGTCATCGGAACGGCGGTAGGGCCTGTGTCACAAAATTTGCCGCCGGGTATGCGGCCGTAGTTTTCTAGGTTCGACGGTTCGAGCAGAGTTGCAAGTGGACGGTTGAAAGTTAGGAGTTGAAAAGGTCACCGGTGATTGGACGTCGGTGACCTTTCCGTTTGTAAAGATTATTGTCATGTCGGGATAGAAGTAAATTTGCTTGGCGCCGAGGTTGTCACGGAGTGAAGGAGTGGTAGTAGAAAGAAACAGCGGTCGTAGTTTCGAGCGGCTGTGTCTGAACATGCTCGCTTGGATGTGTGGTCGCGTAATCGGAAACTAGGTTTTGCGCATGGGAACGGACGGCTCGCCCGGATAGATGTTGAATAAATCCGCTTCGCACCCGCAGGCCGAGTCTCCGAAAACGCTCTTAGGGTTGAGGCCGACTAGATTCGGCAGTATTATGAAAACGCTGACGGGAACGTATTGAATCCCAAGGCGACGTTGGAGATGGGTAGTGAGACGCGCTACGGACCAAAGGCACGTATCCGCTTGGATGGTAGACAAGCGAGATAGGGTGATCGTTGTGCTTTCGCTAGGCGCCGCGGTTTGGTTCTTCCCTGATCTACTACACGCACAGGAAGCAAAAGCAGACCCGCCAAATCTCAACTCGATTCTCGATTCTTTGGAACGAACCGAGGAGCAGAACCCAGCCCTCTATCGGCCCCACGAAGTGACGCGGGAATACAAGGTATTCGAGGACGACGATCCGGAGCCCATCTCGGATGATATGACCCAAATCTGGTTTACTCCTCCGGACATCAAAACTTTCAAAATCACCGATGCGCAGGGTAGTCCGAGAGGTCAAAAGATCGTAAGCGCGATTCTGGAGCAGGAAGTTGTTTCTGCCAGGGAAGGTCACCGAGGAGAAATCAGCCGATCCAACTATGATTTCGTTTTCCTGCGCGAGCAAGACTTTGGAGTCGTTCCAGAATACGTGCTGCACATCATTCCCAAGCGCAAGGAAAAGGGTCTGCTCCTTGGCGACATTTGGGTGGATGCTAAGACATACCGCATCAGGCAAATCGTTGGAGTCCCGCTCAAGACTCCCTCTTTCTGGATCAAAGACCTCCACATCACCGTCCAATACGCTGCGGTGAATGACATGTGGATTCCCGTTTCCGTGGACGCCATCGCCACAATCCGGTTTCTTGGCATTTACTCGCTCTCAGGCCACGATTTGGCACCGCCCGTCGCTGTTGCAACTCCGCGAAGCCCCTGACAAGCAGTCCCTTTGAAGCGTGCGTCTGCTAAGTTCTGTTGGCCTGGCTTAGAAAGCGGAAATAACTGTCGAGAAATTCTCTTATCACCGGCTATCCGCCGACTCGGTCCTTGATAACTCTTGATTAGTCGCGTTACCGGACAATGGTTACCAGTGCGTTTTCAGAAAAGCGAAGGGGCGGCGACGCCCTTCTTCTTTCGGACGAACGCTGCATGCCACTTGCCGAACTCATCTTCAGTCAGGTGATATCGGAAAAGCTTTTCGCAACCTCAAATCTTTCCACCGACAATCCAGCGATGCAAATCGTCTGAGACGCGCTGGTCAAGGGGAAGACTTTCAAAGGCTTAGGGAAAGGACTAATGTAGGTTCGCCGATTAATCGCACTGTTAGTGGTGGTCGGGCGTATACTTGGATCGTCAAGTCACACACCTTCCGCCGTGCCCCCCAGTGGGCGACGGTTCCTGTGCCGCAAGACATACATCCCGCAGACCGAGTATGACGCCATGGTTGTCGCCAACCTAACTGGCAGTCGGGGTGTCGTTAGGGGAAACCCAATCCAAAAAGGATGCATATGAATGCACAAGTAGCAACAGCATTAGAGTCGACCACGTCTTCCGTGCCAGTCAAACAGTTTGCCACTGGCGATCTCTTCGATCGGATACAGCAAACCTATGACTCGACCGCTCGCAGAGCGTTCGAGATCTTCGAGAACAATGGACGGTGGCTCGGTCACGACATGGAGGATTGGTTCCGTGCCGAGACCGAACTACTCCAGCGGGTACTCCTGGAAATGACAGAATCTGATGACAGTTTAACAATTCGGGCAGAGGTGCCGGATTTCGGCAGCAAGGAACTTGAGATTAGCATCGAACCACGCACGCTGATAATCGCCGGCAGACACGAACCCCAGGAAGTAATCAAGAAGTGTAAGACGGTGTACTCCGAGCTGTCTGCGGACGAGATCCTACGAGTCGTTAACCTCCCCGCGGAGATTAACAACTCGAAGGTGAGGGCGAACTTGAAGGATGGGATCTTGACGATCGAGCTGCCCAAGGCAGTCCCTACTAAGAATATTGGCTTTGAGTCTAGGCAGTTTAGTTAGCCAGAAGAACCACCGGGGCAGGCACTGCAATTGGCGCCTGCCCTGCCTCCCTGCCCGTAATGATTAGCGGAGGACGGCGGATTCGTTCAACCTCGTAAAGACCTTTTTCCTATTGGACTGAGTCAATGTCCGGTTGCGCGACTTATCAGGAGTTAGCTGGATTTTCTCTCGGCGGCTTCAAAGGCGGCGTTGTTCCATGTGTGGTTCAGCGCGCTGTGCTACAATCGTCGAAATGGCCCATGCGATCTCAGGGGCTTTGCGAACTCGCCGAGTTCATGGTCTCCGGCCCCAAGCGTATCCCATTCCCCGAGAACGATGCCGCACCTCGGACAAAGCATCAGAAATCCTAGTTCGCCCCTGTCCTGCGATCCAAACGTGAAATTCGGCGGCGTTTTGCATGTCGAACAAACGAAAATCAGCGTCCCGTTTCGAGCCTTCATTCCTGAAAGATGCAACCTGCTACGCCTTCTGGAATCGCGGGCGGGAGGCGTTTGCAAGGTCGTGCATCGCCCGCGAACAATTCTCCACGGAATTGAGCCGCGGCCCGGCATACTGCGTCTCGCAGGCAGTCCTGCCGTGTTCACTTCTTCCACTCGACGTGGGCTCTATCTGAAATCAGAAATTGTCCATTCCGTTAACAGAAGAGTGCATAGTGTGCAGTTTTGAACGGTTTGCCTGGCCCGCTTCCCATATGGTTGTCATCGGTTGCCTTTGAATCTCTCCGGGAAGCAGTTCGCGAAGGGGCTGGCCCCTGTCAATCTGGTGAACTTTCAGTGCCTTCAGCGTCACGAGATCGTATCAAGCAAGCCGACCTGCCAGTGGTTCTGAACGAACCGGCGAGCAGAAGGGCTTCTTTGCGTGTTCTATTCGTTCATAGGGACGCCGGGAATATAGAGTGCTGCCTTCAGGAGCTTAGGCGCGCGCATTTCAAGGTCAGCGCAGACGTCATTCTTACTCCGCAACAGTTTGCTGGCCGCCTGAAGTCAAAATACTACGACATCGTCCTCGTTGAGTACCCGTCGCCGAACTGGCGAGGCCCCGAAGCGCTGGAAATCCTAAATCTGAGGGACCGGCGAATTCCCTGCATTTACCTCACCGACACCGTGCAGCCGGAAACCGTGGCGGAGCTTATTACGGAGGGGGCTGCCGATTGCGTTGGAATGGATCATGTGGGGCATCTTCCTGTATCCGTTCGGCGAGCCCTCAGCGAGAACAGTCTGCGCGAAGAACGTGATCAAATAGAAAAAAAGCTGCGTCATTCAGAAGCGCGCTACCGCGCGCTGGTGGGAAACCTTGCGTATGGAATGTGTCGCTGCAACGACAAGGGCAAGTTTCTAGATGTCAATCAAGCGTTGGTGACCATGTTGGGTTATGCAACCCGCGAGGAACTCCTGGAGGCAAATCAGGCAGCTGACATGCTGTGTGATGCCTCCAAAAAGGCGCAACTCCTGGGCGAATCCGCGGAGCAGAATGGCGCCGGCCCCCTGGAAATCGAATGGAAGCGAAAGAATGGCTCGAGGCTCAAAGTCCGGCTGAGTGGGCGCGAGGTCAACAACGAGGGCGACGCGCAGAGCTACGAAATCATCGTCGAGGACATCACCCAACAACGCAAGCTCGAGGATCATTTGCGGGAACAGGCGGCGAAAGATCCTCTGACGGGACTGGCCAACTATCGGCACCTCGTGGAAACCGTTGACAATGAAATCAAGCGTTCAGAGCGCACAGTCCGTGAGTTCGCCCTTTTGTTCCTTGACCTGGACGGTTTGAAACTGATCAACGATCATTTCGGGCACATCACCGGCAGTCAAGCGCTTTGCCGGCTGGCCGATGTTTTGAGTATCTGCAGCCGGAAGATTGATACCCCGGCGCGCTTCGGCGGGGATGAATTTGCGCTGGTGCTGCCCGAAACGGGACGAGTGCCGGCCAACTTGGTGGCCCAGCGAGTTTGCGACAGTCTTGCGACCGACGGCAGAGAGCCAAAGCTGTCGGTCAGTGTCGGTGTCGCTATTTATCCCAAAGATGGCGAAAGCGTAGATTCCCTTCTGGGCGCAGCAGACGCGGCTTTGTACGAGATGAAAATGAGAGCTCGCGGGTTACGCGCAAGCATTCAAGCGAAGGGCGCGGAACTCCGTCATCGAGCCGCGGCAGGCGGCAAGACGGATTAGGTGAGCCAATGACGCATAGACCCAAAATGATTGGCATTCGGCACGACCCAGCTTTCCGGCGGGACCCGACGTTAACCGGTGAAGAAGCAATCGTATTGCGGGCTCTTGCCGGTGGAAACACCGACCGGCAAGTGTGCAACCGGCTCCATATGCACCCGAATACCTACCTGCGCATGATGCGTGACATGCGGGAAAAGATCCATATGGCAGACAACGTATCACTTATCGAGTGGGCTAAGGAGCGCATCAAAGGTGTCGACCAAAGAATCGACCAAACGAATGGACGGGCACGCCTCGCCTAAGTCGGACTAATCGCCCGAAAACGAAGTAGAGTTCGCGCAAGAAAGTCGGCGTTCAGTCGTGCAGGACCACGCTCAACAGTGACGTGTTGATCTGAAGGCCGCCATTGTACTTGATGAAACCGAGCTTTCTGAATTTGTTCATGAAGAAATTGACCCGTGACCGCGTGGTGCCGATCATCTCCGCCAGCGTCTCTTGCGGTATTTTGGGAAGCAGTCTGTGCGGTTTATCCTCTGTGCCATAGCGTGCGAGCAATAACAGCGTGCGCGCGAGGCGTTTTTCGCTGGAATTAAAAAGCTGGTCAACCAGATCCTCTTCGATGCGGATGTTGCGCGAAAGCATGTAGGAAATGAAACGGTCGGAAAAGGCATGTTCCGTGTGGAGGACACGAATCATTTCCTTCTTTTCGATGACGAGTACAGTGGTGGCCGTGATCGCAGCAGCTGACCCTATCCGAACTTGCTGACCGGCGAGGGATCCCTCGCCGAAAAAGTCGCCCGGTCCCAAAACCGCCACGACGGCTTCTTTTCCGGCCTCATTGACTACCGAGAGCCGTACTCCGCCTTTTTGGATATACAAAACATCCTTAGCGGGATCACCCTGCGAGAAGACTGTTTCCTTTTTCTTGAACTCGGTGACACTACGCGCCACACCGGCCGAATCAAGAAAATCCTGGGCGCTGAAAGCAGGCTTTTGCGCAGATTTTGGTTTGGGGTTAATCTTGGCCGGAGTCCTGATTGTTTGCATCACACAACCCCTTACGGACGCAACCTATTAGAACCATGACACGCGAAGCAACCTTCAGTGCTCGATTAACGCTCTTACCCAAGAACTTCCAAGATACCGGCGCTGATTAGGAAGAGCATTTGGCCGATGACTGCACAGTCGAACGTCGGTACCGAAAGCCGGCCGTGGACTAATCAGAATCGTTGCCAGCGCGTATCACTTTCTGCCGTAACGTTAGGTCGCCGTCCAGGTCGGGAGCGGTCGCGATTTCAGGCTGACAATCATCCAGGAGGCCGCTAACGTACTCCGTCATTTCGGTGAGGCCATCCGCCTTATCGAGTACGGCATCGATACGAAAGAGAGACGTAAGGTTTTTTTCCAGGTCTTCCGCATACATGGTCACCAAAACGATTCGAATCTTGGGCAATGCGTATCTCAGGATGCCTGCTACCTCTATGCCATTTAGCCCCGGCATTCTCACGTCCAAGATGATCAAATCAGGCGATAGCTCTTTGGCCTTGGAAACCGCATCGGTGCCATCCGCCGCTTCACCGCAGACTGCGAAGTCGGTGTCGCGCTCCAGCGCCTGACGGATCATGGTTCGCACAAGTTCACTGTCGTCGGCGATGAGAACGTTTTTGCGCTTGGTCGACGCGGGGTGATGGCTGGAAGCTACAATTGAAGTCACGTTACCCTGGTCCCGCACAATACAGATCAATTGTAGTCGATCTGGCAATACAGCGATCCGTGTACCGCCATCTCGACGATCATCAATTCCGTTCACTAGGTCATCTAGGCGTGACTCGAACCTGCTATCAAGAAAAAGATGGGGCGAATGTAAAGCGAAGATGATATCTTGCTCCGCGATGAACCAAGGCCGAAAGAAATTGATCTCAGTCGAATATGCGGCGATCAGCTTTGGCTTTGACATGTTGGCGAGCTAGGGGCTCCGCGTCTCGGGCGGAGACTGTGCAATCTAGTACAGACGTGCCGGACTCAAGCAGTCATGCTGGCTGTCAACCAAAGCGTCTCCCCGATGCCGTTCCATATCACCCCCGCCCTGAGCTGCAAATGCTCAGGGTGCGAGTAATGGACTAGGCTGATTTCCCCCGCAACGCGCGTTGAGTTCATCGATGACCGCCGTCGCAATTAACTAAGACAGCCAACTAGCTCGGGGTAAGATACCCCAACTGGAACTCGGCTGAGCCTCCGCGAGCATGCCTGACGAAGAGTGGTTCAAAACACTGGAAGACGGTAGAAAAGTTAAATTCAGCTGCCAGGAACTGCCGTACGACGGTGCATTTATTACCGCGCAGTTCCAAGGGAACGAGGTCGTCTATTCGGTCGTATTGACCAATGCAAAAAAACCCCTAAGTCGTGAAGATGTCGAAAGCCATTTCAAGGGCGAGCTTTCAAAGAAGTGAGTAGTCTGACGGACCAGGACGGAGTCTCATTCTGTAGGCTGAGAACGAATTCCCGAGCTACTGCGAGCGCTCGAACAGACCCTCTCGAAGGTCAAGGCGACGAAAGACCCGGCGTTCGTTCCTTCGCAAATGAGTCGATTGTTGCCAGAAATCGACCGCATCTCTCACGCGCCCAACTGAGTTGTGGCCGCCAATCGTTAGCGTTCGATTCAACCCGATGAATATGATAGCCTTAATGCGCAACGGTGGTTGAGATATGCCAAGAATCCTCCGTTCGCGCGACGGTAAATCCCAACGAAAATCCACGCAGAAGCCCGCTTTCGATCCCCAGGTTTTCCTCGATTCAGCTAGCTTAGCCCGGAAAGTTACTGAGTTTCGGAATAAGGAAACGATCTTCTCGCAGGGCGATATCTGCAAGGATGTGTTGTACATCCAAAAAGGCGGCGTGCGGCTCTCCGTCGTGAATGAAGCCGGCAAGGAAGCGGTGGTAGCAATCTTTGGACCGGGCGATTTTTTCGGCGAAGGATGTTTGGCCGGCCAGCCGATCCGCTTAGGAACGGCGACAGCGATTGCGCCTACAACGGCGTTGCTTATCGGAAAGAAGGAAATGATCCGGGCGCTCCACGAGGAACACGAGCTCTCTGATCGCTTCATCGCCTATATGCTGGCGCGAAACATCCGAGTCGAAGAGGATTTAATAGACCAGCTCTTCAACTCTAGCGAGAAACGGCTGGCGCGCACTTTACTTCTCTTGGCGCGCTATGGAGCGCCGGGCGATCCCCGGAAGTCACTGCCCAAAGTATCGCAAGAGACTCTGTCGGAGATGGTCGGCACAACGCGGCCACGAGTCAATTTTTTCATGAACAAATTCCGGAAACTGGGCTTCATTCGCTACAACAGAAACGGCCAGATCCACATTGACAATTCCCTGCTCAGTGTCGTCCTGCACGACTAGTTGACGCTGACGCCACACCGAGAGGTCCCGCCCCGACACGTGCGGGACTGCTAATTCGAAGAGTGTGCCGAATTGAACTGTTTTGCGGCATGCATTTTTGCATTCTGTCTGAGTGAAAAAGAAGGAACTCACGCCCGAACAATTATCGTCCGTCCCCTGCCCTACTTGCGGTGTCGGGGTTGGAGAACGTTGCGTGCTGCATTCAGGAGGCCCGCGCTCGGAGCCGCACGTAGACAGAAAGCTTGCGGCGGTTGAGGCAATCGACGGCGAATGATTGTCTATGGCTCGCCAGTCCTTGTCCGGTCAGGTGGGTACAGTCAATTCTTGGAGTGACTACAGAGTGTAATGGATGACCGTACGTTATTAGGGCTCGTACAGTAGTTACGTGCGCTTCCGCCGGAGGCGCAACGCGTACTGAAGTTGCAGTCGTGTGAGGTGCTTCAATGACGACCCAAATGGTAGTTCTCTTAATTGCCGTAATCGTGATCGTAACTGTAGCCGTCATGCTTATTCTGCGCGGACGCAGCGCAAAACTGCGTGCCCGATTTGGGCCGGAATACGATCGGGTGGTTGCTGAAACGGGGAATCGATTCAAGGCGGAGGCCAAGCTTGAAAACGTCGAAAAACGAGTGAAGAGCTATTCACTCACGGCCCTAAGCGCGGCTGATCGCGACAGGTTTCAACAGTCGTGGCGGAAGATCCAGGCGGACTTCGTGGATGATCCGGCCCGAGCACTCGCGGAAGCAGATCAACTTTTGGGGACAGTGATGGTGGCGCGCGGCTATCCGCCCAGCGATTTTGAAAACCGCGCCGCGGAAATTTCTGTCGACCACGCAACGGTAGTGGAGAACTACCGCGCTGGACACGATATAGCGGTGCGCCACTCGCAGCGCCAAGCCACGACCGAGGATCTGCGAAAAGGAATGATTCATTACCGCGCGTTGTTCGACGAATTAATGGCAGAGGAGCGGGTCCCACTGCGTGCGCGTGCCGTTGGTAGCACTTAGTCGAGTCGGGCAGATGCAGCGAACCAAAGACCTATTCAATTTTCAAAATCCTGAAACAAAGGAGATTGTTTATGACCGAATATCTTCGCAAGGATACCGGCCTCACCGCTGAACCGGTAATACTTGCGGACTCGAACTTGACAGAAACAAATACCGAGCGAACTCTGGAAAGTGATTCCGATCCCCACACTTTGATCGCGCCGGCTCCCACAAACGTTTCGCCCGCCAACCTCGCGAGTGATTTGGGAACGGGCACCGCCGTCGCGCGCACACGTGAGGAAGAGAGGGTCGCCCTATTTGCAGCGAACGAATCTAATGAGCTACGTGCCCGTTGGGACAGTGTTCAGGTGGGATTCGTTGACGAACCGCGTAAGGCCGTTGAAGAGGCGGATGCACTCGTTTCCTCCACAATAAAACGTCTGAGTGAGATCTTTGCTGACGAGCGCCAAAAACTAGAACAACAGTGGGGTCGAAGCGAGAATATTTCAACTGAGGATTTCCGTGTTGCGTTGCGAAGATACCGCTCGTTTTTCGCTCGACTTCTGGCGATCTGAGGGCACGGTTATACGTTCCTTCGGAACTCAACTAGATTGAGGCAAAGGAGAAATTCCATGAAACAAAGCAGCAAGGACGAAGCAAGAGGCACTCTTCACGAAGTAAAGGGCAAAATTAAGGAAAAGGTTGGACGGGTCACGAATAATCCCGAGTTGGAAGTCGAAGGTCAGGATGAAAAGGTGGCCGGGAAGGTTCAAAAGAAAATTGGCCAAGTAGAGAAAGTTTTCGAAAAATAAACTGTATTGCTCCGCATGTCTTTGTGCGAAGTACCCTCCAATGGAGCCGGATTGGCGACTTGTTGGCCGGCGCGCGGTTTCGAGTCTATAACGTTGCTCATCGGCTTGTCTAGATTGAGGGTGGTTGTGATCCGAGAGATTGCACAAAGCCAATACCTGGGTGTCCTCTGCTCTCGTTGCGACGAACGGATACCCGCTCCGCGGAGTGCCACCTTGCTCTACGGGGAGCTAAGCGTGGTGAAGTAAGTATCCTCGCCCTTCGCGGCTGGATTAAGTTCGGTAATTTTCATTGTCTTCTCCCGAAAGGCTCCTGCACGGGCGGGTCGCTAAGACGACGAGTTCTTTGCTTCACGAAAAGCCTGTTCCCCGACTTGCTTCGCATGGCGCACTCGCCCTTTTGCTTCCTCAACACCTTGCTGCGCGCGTTGGGTCAGTTTCTGACCGGCCGCGACTACCCGATCCACACCGTCTTTCGCAGTCTCTAGAATATATTCGCGCGTGTCGTCGCCCGATCGAGGAGCAAAAAGCACTCCAATCGCAGCCCCTACGCCGAGCCCGAGAACGAATGCTGAGATCGATTCGCTCCACCTCATTCTGCCGTTCATCGCATCCTCCGTTTTAGAAGAAAGTCGAAGAGGAAGCTCACAATCGAGCTTCCTCCCTGAAAACTATCGGCTGCCGCCCGAAGTTGTGTGGCGGACCTGCTGATCTTCCGTATTGCCTGCAGAAGACTCACCGGTCGAGGAGATATCCTCCGCATTCGTGCTCTTCAAGACTTCCTTGACCCGCTTGATTTCGTCCGAGGTGTCACAGTGAACCGAGAGAAGAATGCCGCCCTTCTTCAAGCGTCCTTCGTAACGCTTCGCTTCATATTCAGGAATACCCATGCCAATCAACGCCCCGGTAAATCCGCCTACGGCTCCTCCAACCCCCAACCCAGCGAGGCCTGCCATAATCGGACCTGCGGCAATGAAAGGTCCGAGTCCAGGAATCGCCACCATACCAACGCCTGCCAGCAGCCCGAGTGCTCCACCGAGGACTGCTCCCGCGCCGGCACCGGCCGCGGCGCCTTCGGGCGCCTTGGTTGCTTTTTCGGTCGCGATTGGCTTCGAGCCCAGATTATCGGGGAGAAGAGCAGAAATAGCTGAGGCCGAAAATCCCGACTTTACCAAGCTGTCGGTGGCTAGGTCTGCGGCCTCCACCGTCGTGTAAATTCCGAACGCTGCTGTTTTCTTATTTTCCATTTTGAATCTCCTGTTCGTTTCAATTTTGAGGTCAGAGCCTCGCTGCTATTGAGTCGGAGGCGCGATCTTCAAGTGGTTTGTAACGTTTCCTGCGCCCGCAACCTGGATAGCTTTTTCACCGATGGCCGTCTTTTCGTCTTCAGTGCGGACAGGTCCTTTAAGAGTTACACGGCCGTCCTGGGTGATGATCTTGATGTTGTGGGCATAGGTCGACAGCGCCTTATCGTTCATGAGCGCGCTGCGGACCCGCTTCGTCGTTGCGCGATCCGCGGGATTCATCTTCTGCTGGTCGGCGGTAGTGGTACCTTTGTTGGCATCGCCTTGGTCCGTTTTGGTATTGTCCGGCGCCGGCGGTTGATCCTGCTGAATGGGACCCGCTAGAACTGAACCGGCGAAGAGTGTTGTCGCGGCCACTAACCACAAATACTTTTTCAATCGCATCTAGATCTCCTTTTCCGTTCAGGAACATTTACAGATCGGATCTGACTAATCATTTCATTCGGAGGTAACCCCACTACCTATAAACAGCGTTTGGGAGTGGTGAGCCATGCAGCGAAGCGAGTAGGCGTGAACAATTAAACTTGCAGCGTTGCCGGGCCGGGGCGCTAAAGGGCCTTTGGACACTTATCGAATCAGATCGCTGGCGGCGGGACAGTGAAGCGCAGGCTGGCCACCGACTCCATTGCACACTCTTCTATCGATGTGCTCCAGACGATGACTAGTGCGTTTTGACCTGCAAGTCGCATAGTCGTTCGCAATCTTCACAACTCATGAGCATTCCGCGCTTATGCTCTTCGAAGTAGCCAAACGACCAGACAGATAATAATTATGGTCCCTACCAGTCCGTATCCGAACATTGCAGCCTCCTATGATCTAAAGATCGTCGGATTCCAAAACCCGATGAGCCACTTTGCACCAACAGTCGCGAGATGTATGTCCTATTTGGCACACAATTCTGATTATTCGTTTAGGGATCGGCGGGTGCTTTTTGAAAATCGCAAAATGGCCGACAACGGCCGGAGCGGAATCGCGACGATAAAAGAGCATCACCCAAAGAATTGGCTGGTCGAGTCGCTCAAAACCACTCGTGCGGTAACGGCGCTTATCAGTCGCTGGGGTCATTCCCTCATCGCTCGACTTTCAAAGGAATCCGCGCGCCACTACACTGAGTCAGCGCGTGTAGTACAGGGTTCTGCGGAGTGAGCTGATCGCTTACGTATGTTCGAAGCGCGATGCTTGTGTTTTAAGACGGGCCGAAAAAGAGGAGCACACATGTTGGGGAAAATAAAATCACTTCGGGAAGTGTTCGAAATCGGATTGGGATATGCATACGACTGCGAGAAAAAGCTGGTGGAGAAAGCCCTCCCCGGCATGATTGAAAATGCCAGTTAAAGCGATCTACGATCCGCGCTTGAGCATCATTTGCAAGAAACTCGCACTCACGTAACCCGGCTATAGCGTGTTTTTTCCTCGATTCGTGTTGAACCACGGACTGAATCGAATGCGGTTCCAGGTGAACTAACGAGCGCCGCAAAAGATTCTGTTTCGCACACCGAGGATTCTCTCTTGCGGGACGCGGCACTCATTGTGAACGGCAACCTCGGCGAACACTATGAAATCGCATTGTATGGTTCGCTGGCGGCGTTTGCTAAAGGTTTGGGCCTACCGGATGCAGCTCAATTGCCGACCCAGACACTGGCGGAAGAAAAAAAGGCAGATGCGAAGCTTTCGGAGATCGGCGAGTCTCTGCTCGCCAGGCAATCTGGCAAAGGCCACGCAGCAGGAGCTAGGTAGTCGGCGCGAACTCCGGTCCTGTAGCCGGAAAGAAGTGATCGTCCGTAAGGCATAACAGCTGGGTAGTCGCGAGTCAAAAAAGGCCCCGACTGCCCGGCGGAGCGGGGTAGTCCAAGTTTTCGTACTCCCAATGATATTCTGATCGCATCTTGGACAAGGCGGAAATCATTCTGACTGTTAAAACTGAATTTCTACGACACACTTGGGATAGTTTTTCGGACGAGTCACCGTCAACGCCTCGCGGCGACAAAGCCGTGACGGTGTATGGCTGTCCACGATGCCGGAAACGTCTCGACAGCTACGACCAATTTATGAGACATCTCACGAATTTATGAGACATCTCACGAACGAAGTAGTACCGCTGCTCGTTCATTTGGTACTGAAGCTGGGTATAGGAGACGCTCATACTTGAGTTTCACTGCTTCATGCCCCGTTCTAACTGCATTAACGTTGCGCGGAATCTATCATGTTAATCGACCGAACCTCGAAATGGTCATTCGAGACGTAATTAGTGCCGCACTCGGCACCGGCAAAACCTTGATACGTTCGTTTGAGTGGTGCGAAACGGCGTGTAGCCCGGCTTAGCCACCCGCTAGGCGGGATTCGCAGGCGCGCTTCACCCATAGTTCTATCCAGTCTGGCTGAAGCGATGTGCGCCGAACCGGGACGAAGCTAGAACTCGCACCCGCTCTATTTTGGTCTAATTTCTCCAGCGGCATCGAATCCGAAGTGAGGATCCCGGTATGTGCCAGTCAGCTTTACAGGGACAGCTGCCCCGGCCTTTTTCCTCTTGAATAATGGATCGAGCGGTTTTAATAGTGCCGATTTGATCCCGGTGGTTTCTTGCGACAACTGCGCCTCGGTCTTTAGCGTTCCATGGAAATCAATCTGTCGGTTCAGCAAATTATAACTGCCGTCCATCTGGGCCGATGCTCCGGGGACGTTGAAAGATAGCGTTGTAAACTTCGCGACTCCGTCCCGCACCTCCACGTGGCCTCGCAAATTCAAGACCACATTTTCCGGATCATCCGCGTCGGCATCTGGCTTCGCCTTACTCTGATCTTTCTTTTCACCTCGCGCGCTCTGGCTCATGGTATCAACGCGCGTTTGCATACTGGGCTTCGTAAACGTTCCTTCGCCGACTCCGAAATCCCCGAGAAGGATAAGCTCCGTCAGAAACGGCCGTCCTTGCGGTGGTACTGAAATGTGCGCCTTGAAACTCATCGCGCCATTCATGGGCGGATGTTTCGCCGTCACAAACAACTGCAACAAATCTTGCAGCCGCCCGTTATCAACCTGCACATCCAGCGACGTCGTTTTGCCCTTCTGCCCCGGTTTGCCCGCTACGCTGCCTGAACTTGCTACCGATGTTTGCAGAAATGACGTTTCTACTTGCGTCAAGATGACATTGCCATTGATCCCGTTCACTTTCGCGCGAAATCGCGAGGTCAGATGCACAGGGTGATTGCTTTTGGCGGCCTCGAAGTCTGGTATATCAATCGCGCCGCGAATGCCGATTTCTCCTAGCCGTCCAGCGAACTCACCCGCGGACGATAGCGTCCCCGCGATGCCGCGAAATACACTCAAGTTTGCGTTCTGAAATTTGTACGAACCCGAAAACGGAATTGTACCCAAGTCCTCCAGGTTCAAAGGGCCGAATTGCCCGTCCGAAATGATATCCCCGGGCGGTTCCGCATTCTGCATGTTCACGCGGTAGGACCAGGTGCTGTTGGGGCCGAACGATCGTACCGTCAACGAACGAATCTCAAACTTCAGCGGCGGCTTGTCGTCCGAGCGTGTCAGTTCCAGCACTGCGCCGTCCGCCACGATCTCCCCAACGCGCACTGTACTGGCTTGCGTCGATGCGCTGCTGCCTCCCGTGCCCAGAGCCGACTCCTTAACGTGCAGTCCGTCCAGCACGATCCGTGCGATATAATCCGGCCGCGCGATCAGATCTGCGTAACGCGCCTCGATAGCCATCTTCTGGATTGTCCCGAGCCTCGTGCTATCTCCCGTGCTTGCTGTTCCCGCGAACGTAACATTTTCAGCCACGCACCCGACGTGCGGGAAATAAACTTTATGAAACTTCCCGATCGTCACTTTCGAGTGAACGATACTCTCCAAGCCTTGCACCACTCTCGCCTGCGTGAATGGTGACCTGATCGCCACCAAAATCACCACGCCGCAGGAAATCGCCGCAAGCGTTGCTGCCGCCCATATAACCCATCGAAGACGGCGTCCACGGTCTGGTCTACTTTCAGTTCGTGTGGATTTCATGCGCACGTCAGTACCTCACCGAACCGCTATGAGCACGACGGATCCGATGCTATTCGCCGGTCTTGCAAACCGTTCCCAACGCTTCACTATTCGCTGGTGCGGCGACGCGCCCCATTCCACCAGATTCAACCTGCAGCCAGCTGTTCACAATTGCACAGCGTTCTCCGATCAGCCAGCAAGACCGCCATCAAAATCGTCTCGAAGCTCCACCCGAGAATGTCAGCTGGGCGCTCGCCTTCACCGCCGACGACTGTCTCGACATCGGCGGCGACCTCGGCTCGCCGGGGTCAGAAGACTATTTCGACCAGGCACCGTTCGCATCCTACGGGAAAATCGTCACGACCAACATCACGTATTCGAAAAAATAGGCTCAGATTGCACGAGCCGCGTGGACGACGCGAGCCTAAGTCCTGATTAGTCGCGTAATCGGAAGCTTGAAACCACATGTACGATTAGCGGAAGAGGCAATTCGGGTTCGTCCTTCGCTTGATGGACAGGTTTCGAGCAACGAGCGAGTCGAAATACATGCCATGGCCGGTTTGCTTATCTTGAGGCGAGAGTCAGGGCAAAGCCAGATTGATAAAATCAAGCGATAGCGAGACACATGAGGGTCAAAATGAGCGAAGCCCAGACTGAATCCTGCGGAAAATGCGTGGCTGAGATTGAATTGAGTCGAAGGGTGGATTTCACGCTGAAGAATGGAACCCGCGTTTGCGATTCGTGTTTTGTGAAAGAAACCCCAAGACCTACGCAACCCGCGAGGGATCGGTCAAATTGAAAACTCACGTTCCATTCAAGAGGATGTGTCCGAGGTGCAGAAGCGTCGAGATTTCTCGTTCGCATCGGCACGGTGGCGTCGAACACCGTCTTCTTCGAGCCATTGGAGTATGCCCGTTCCGCTGTCTCAATTGCGACGTCCGCTTTTTTGCTTTTTCGGACTTCGACGAGGAGCGTTTACAGATTAACAAGGCTCGACGAGCACTCTCTTTGCAGGAGTCCAATATGGCCGGGATTGACTGGCGGGATTTGTATCCGTTCACCCACTGATGGAAGGCGAGCCTAGCAAACCGCTCACTTCTTGCCGGCTGCAATCAGTGCTGTCCATGGCACGTTTGGAACAACATGCCCGGTTCTATCCAGCACCCTGATATTTGCCGTCTGCATCAGTGCGTTGACAAAAACAACTTCAAAAACACCTTCGTGCTGGCTATCGCTCACATGCTCGCCTTTCTTTGGGGTGGTGACTCTAGATTTAGTTGACAATTTTCACCTCCGGTTAAGCACGAATTCTTCGCGCGACGGCTACTGCGTTCTTCGGCGAAAACTTCTACTCACGCAAGGCGTGCCCCTCCATTGGTCGATTCTTCGGTCGACACCTTTGATGCGCTCCGTAGCCCAATCGATCAGAGAAACGTTATCCGCCATGTGGAGCTTGTCGCGCATGTCGCGCATCATGCTGAGGAACGTATTTGGGTTCATACGGAGTTCGTGACACACCTGTCGATCGGTGAGGCCACCCGCAAGAGCGCGCAGTACGATTGCTTCTTCGCCGGTCAAAATTGCGTCCAGCCGGAACGCAGCGGCATGCTGGATGCTGATTACTTTGGGTTCGTGCTTCATGGGGTCACCTAGTGTGTCTTGCCCGCCTGCCACCGCGTGTTGCGGAGTTCCTCGGTTTTCTTTTGCGCGCTCGTATCCGGGCTGCGGGTTCTAGTTTTCATCGCATACAACGCTGCATCTGCCGCGCCTAAGAGGGAATCTACGTTTTCGCCATCGAGAGGATAAGTCGCCACACCAATGCTGACCGATAGCTTTGGGTCCCGGCCGTCGTTCGCAAGACTGTCGCAAATGCGCTGGGCCACCAATTTGGCCGGCACTTGTGCTGTTTCTGGCAGCACCAGCGCAAACTCATCCCCGCCGAAACGCGCCGGAGTATCCACCTTCCGGCTGCAGATGGACAAGACATCGGCCAGCCGACGGAGGGCTTGGCTGCCAACCAAGTGGCCGAAACGATCGTTGATCTGTTTCAACCCGTCCAAATCGAGGAACAGGAGAGCGAACTCACGCGCGGTACGCTCGGAGCGCTTGATCTCACTGTCCACGGTTTCCACCAGATGGCGGTAGTTGGCGAGTCCCGTGAGGGCATCCTTGGCCGCCAGTTGACGCAAGTGATCCTCGAGCTTGCGCTGTTGTGTAACGTTTTCAACGATGATCTCGTAACTGTCCGTCTCGCCGCGATTTTTGACCTCGCGCCCGCTGAGCCGGACCTTGATAGTTGCGCCGTTCTTCCGTTTCCATTCAGTTTCGAATGAATCCACGCCACTGGGTTCCGCAGAGTGGCCGAGCAATTGAGCTCGTTTGGAGGGATCACCAAGGACTTCCGTTGCCAGGTTCACCCCCAGGAGTTCCTCGCGGGACGGATATCCCAGCATAGTCGCGAGCGTCGGATTCACATCCAGGAGTTTACCTCTGATGTTGCAGCGGCAGATTCCATAGGTCAGGTTTCCCACCAGAGCGCGGTAGCGTGCTTCGGAATGGCGCAGTCTTTTTTCGGTTCGATCACGCTCTTCGCGAAGATGGTTCTCACTGAGGGCCCGACGAACGGCCACGGGAAGATGCCCAAGGTGATCCATGCCAACGCAATCGGCGGCGCCACTGCTGATAAGTTCCGCCACGGTCTCCGGCTGCATGGTGTCGATCAGGAAAATGCAAGGAATTTGCCTTTCCTCTAGATCTAGGATTTCCAGCGCCCGGGGTCTCTGCCAGTTCGGGGCCGGGTACTGAGCGAGCACGACGTCATAATTTTTCGACTTCAGCCGTGTACTAAGCTGCCCCGCCGCTAGAATTACGTCTGCGCTTACTTTGAAATGCGCCCTCTTGAGCTCCTGCAAGCAGCGCTCTATATCCGCGGCATTACTATGAACAAAGAGGGTGCGCAAAGGAAGCCTTCTGCTGGCTGGTCCGTTCAAGACAACTGGCAGGTCGGTTTGCTTGAAGCGATCTCGTGAGGTTGAGGCCATTGCAAGTTCACCAGATTAGCGGGGGCCAGCCCCTTCGCGAACTGACCTCCGGAATGTTCATAGGCAACCGACGGAGCCTTGGACGCCGCCATTAAGCTCCGGGAGCCGGCCCCTTTCGTTGACGGGCCCCCGAACCTGTTCATCCTTCCCATAGAAAAGCTATTGCGACAGCGGCATAGGCGTATGTTCAAAACGGTACACTTTTCGTGAGTGTGTTCACTCATACGACACATCATTTGTCCGCCCATCGCGACCGCATCATTCAATTAAACGGTGCGAGCAGGCCTCTTGCCCAGTTGTTCATCAGAATAGCCGTCCCTTTGTCGGACGCTAGAGTGAACTACACGCACAGGCGAACGAGAATCTGCTAAGGATTTCACAACATGCAACAATCGCTCGGGAATCTGTATGTTCTGTTCCGAGAATAATGTATTAAGCGACATTTCGCAGTGAACTAGCGCTGCAGGAAGGCTTCGAGCTAGGACCGGAGACAGTTGCCCAAAGTTCGGAAACGAGCCGTTGCTGCTTGACCTAAGCACAAGTCTAAAGTGTTCTTATAAGTAATCGTGTGTGCCTTTTTGAACAGTTAGCCAAGCGCACGGTATGGCCCAATGGCGGCCCTGAGAGTCGAAGAGGTTGCGATGATTCCAAGTGTGCCGTGTCCCAAAATACTCCTAATCGAAAACGATCCGGTCGTTGCCGATAAGATTTCTGCAGCGCTCGCCGCGGCGGGTAGCGGTTCGTTCGACGTTGAATGGGTTCGCCAACTTTCTGAAGGCATCAAGCGCCTGCGCGACAGAGGAGTTGCCGCTGTGTTACTTGAGCTGTCGCTGCCCGACAGTCGCGGTATCGAGACATTCGACAAGCTGTTCAGCGTCGCGCCCGACATCCCGATCTTGATCCTCGGCAACGGTAACGAAGCCCTTGCGAAAGAGGCTGTAGGGCGCGGCGCCCAGGATTATCTTCTGGCGGGTCACTTCGATAGCTATTCGCTGTCGCGCGCACTGCGTAACGCGATCGAGCGCAAGGCCGTCGAAGATGCGCTGTGCCTCGAAAAAGAACGCGCCGTGGTCACACTCAACTCGATTGGTGATGCCGTTCTCTGTACCGACATTTCCGGCCATATCACCTATCTCAATCTCGTTGCCGAGACCATGACCGGCTGGCAGCGCGAAGAAGCGATTGGCAAACCCCTCACTGAAGTCTTCCAGATTATTGACGGCGCCACCCGCAAACCCGCTCGAGACCCCATGGAGATGGCCGTCGAGCAAGATAGGACGGTGGGACTGACTATGAATTGCATCCTCATCCGCCGCGACGGATTTGAATCCGCGATTGAAGATTCGGCCGCGCCGATCCACGACCGGGTAGGAAACGTCATCGGAGCGGTGATCGTTTTCCATGATGTGAGCGCGGCGCGGGCTATGTCGCTCCAAATGAACCACTCCGCGCACCATGATCTCGTCACGAATCTGCCCAATCGCCTGTTGCTCAACGACCGAATCACTCAGGCGATTGCCATGGCTCGCCGCCAGAACAGACCGATTGCTTTGATCTATCTGGATTTGGATCGTTTCAAATGCATCAACGATTCACTAGGACACGTCACCGGCGACAAGCTTCTTCAATCCGTTTCGAGACGATTGCTGACTAGCGTTCGCGCCTCTGACACAGTCAGCCGCCAGGGCGGAGACGAATTCGTCATCCTGCTTTCGGAGATCACCTATCCGGAGCACGCGACCACCAGTGCAAGAAAAATACTTCTTTCGCTCAACGCGCCGCACTCCATCGGGGGACAAGACCTGAATATCGATGGCAGCATCGGTATCAGCGTCTACCCGGAAGACGGAGAGGATGCCGAAACGCTGATCAAGAATGCCGACATGGCGATGTACCACGCCAAAGAAACCGGACGCAACAATATCCAGTTTTTCAAGGCGGAAATGAACCTGAAGGCTGTAGAGCGGCAGTCTCTGGAAAGCAGCCTGCGCCGAGCTCTCGAGCGAGAAGAGTTCTTGCTGCATTATCAGCCGAAGGTAAATCTCGAAACTTGTGAGATCACGGGCGTCGAGGCGTTGATACGCTGGCAGCATCCCAAACGAGGACTCGTGCCTCCCGCCCAATTCGTGCCCATCGCCGAAGATTGTGGCCTGATTATCCAAATCGGCCGTTGGGTGCTACGCGAAGCATGCAGACAGGCGCGCGAATGGCAAGATGCGGGCCTGCCGTTCAAGCGAGTTTCCATCAATGTTTCTGCCGCCGAATTCCGTGCCCCCACTTTTCTCGCGGGGGTTATCAACACCCTTAGAGAAACCGGCTTGGATGCGCGTTATCTCGACCTCGAGCTCACCGAGCGCGTACTCATGGGGAATGCCGAATCCACGGCCGCCGTACTTCAAGAGCTCAAGAAAATGGGGGTTCACTTTGCGGTGGATGACTTCGGCACCGGCTATTCCAGCCTCAGCTATCTTCAGCAGTTTCCCATTGATGTCTTGAAAATCGACCAGTCCTTCGTCCACCGAATCACTGGTGATCCCGACGACGCTCCAATCGTGCGCGCCATAATTGATATGGGCAAGAACCTCAAGCAGCGCGTGATTGCCGAAGGGATCGAAACAGAGCAACAGCTCGCATTCCTTCGGTCCCACCACTGTGCGGAAGGCCAAGGCTACCTCTTCAGCCGGCCCGTGGCCGCCGCACAACTCGTCCATTTATTGCGGGTGGCCAAAACAAAAACCGCCGTCCATTGAGTGGTCGGATCTGTCTGCACCCTGGCGATTTGGGTGAACACTCGACAATTCGCGACGGAGCTTCTCCATATCGGCCCAGCAGTCTTCCTGTTGAAGGGCAAGGCTAGGCATCTCGTGAACACACCGTTTAGTTTCGCAAATCGAGCCGCACAACTTCGCAGCAAAGCTACTGCAGCATTCGGCTGTGTTCGGCCAGCGATGGATCATAGTTCCGGCCAAAATGGTTCGTGCTCTAGAAGCGCCCAGACCGGGCATGTGATTCGACAAGAGGCGTTTGTTGATCCGGGTCTCCACGCAGCTATGCAAGAAGAGACTCACAGAAACCTACGGCGAACTCGTCCAGGCGGTCCTGCAGGAAGTGGGGATGCCTGACACTCAGTTGGAGCTTTTCTACTTGGAGCCCGTGTCTCCTTCACCGTCCACTACGCACAATCTGGTGAACGCACACCGAGCATTGAAGGAAAATCATCCACCTGCGCCATACGTTCGCGACGATTAAGATGATCCAAAAACGCGTGGGGGAGCACTTTGGCGTGTTCCCTCCCGACCTGAAGTTGCCGAAGAGCTCTAAGTCCATCGCCCTCGCCCGCCAAGTGGCGATGTATTTGGTCAAACAGCTCACTTCGGCGTCTCTTCCCAAGATCGGCCGGGAGTTCGGCGGCAAACGTCACACCACGGTCTTGAGCGCGATCCCAAAGATCGAAGCCCGTCGCCGCACCGATATGGATTTAAACCGAACAATTGGCAAGCTGTTCGATTCGATGCAATAGCAGATTTCTCGGCAAAGACGATAAGTCCAGGGCCGGCGGGGTTCACGAGATCAGTGGCGACTTCTGCCCGGGATCCTCAGCATTAATTACCCCTGCACATGCTGCGCGGAACATTGCATACGCACTGCGTTGAGCAGACTTTCGGGCTGCTTGAATGGCTTTGTGACATACATAACGGCTCCTGCGTCACTCCCCGCCTTGAAATCCTTCGGTCCGTTCTCCCCCGTCAGTCGCGTAACAGACGTTGAGTTCTAGTTTCCGATTAGGGCGTCGTTCGCAGGAATTCGCCCCTGGACGTGCCTCCATTCGTTGCGGCGCAGCTCGTCGGAGCAATCGCAGCGAGAGTCCTTTTCCGCTGGCTCGTTCCCAGCCTGGACACCACAGCCAAAGAAATTCTCGTCCCTGCTGCACCGAAGCCCCGATAGCTCAGAGCGATCGCGGAAGTAAACTCGCACGAACCCGCAGCAGACAGGGTTTAGCTATCTGTTTCCCGCAAGTTATGCTTATCTGGGCCTTGTGAGGGCACGAAAGAGCGGGGAGTTGCCGAAGGAGATCAACGTAGGTGACCATACAAAGCATCTGTCGACGATTCTCGCCGGTCTATCCGTCCAGGCAGGGAATGGCTAAACGAATGCGGAACTCGAGCGGACCTCCCGGATGAGAGGAGGAACGCGAAAGGGACGCCAAGAAGAACTCGTCCGATTGCAGCTCCTTAGGGATAGGAAGCGCATTCGGAGACCACGACGTATCGCAATCGCCATGTTGTGGATTGCCCTCCTTATAATCCTCGCATTCGCGAGCTCACATTTTCACCATTCAATCGCGGCAGATCGATGCGAGATGGACTAGCTGGATAGCGCAATTGCGGGAAATAGGGTAACCAGCCCTTCATGCCTGGTTAGCGCCGAAACCGGACGAGGGCCGATCCGCAAATTCCACATGCCCGGTAACGCGACCTATCAGCTGTTGGCGCGCCGCGACAGTCAATCGCTAGTGATAGAAGGATTTATCGATGTCGACCTTGAGAAGGCGCTGGGACGGATCGACTCCCACCTGCAGTTACACGACGCGGCGCGTCAGCTTCGTGCCGTCCACACAACGGACAGTCGCATATATCACGCTGAGCGCGTTGGCAAATGCATCATCTTTTAGATAGATGTTTAACAGATACGTCCACCTCACATTCGTTTTGAAGGTGTCCAAAATGTGTTCACAACGGTACAGATTTCGGCTGGGGCTCTCGCTAATCTGACGTGCAGGCGGAATTTTGGTGGTGGAGGCAACACTCATGAAAGTACTTGGCATTATCAGCACAACGGCTGTGTTTTTGCTTTTCGGAGCGACTGTTCCTGCGTTCGCGCAGGAAGACCACCCAGAAGGCGCTAAGCCAGCGCAGCATGAGGAACAGGCTAAACCTGCTCCGAAGCAGGAACAAACCAAACCCCAGAAGCAAGAAGAGCAGGCGAAGCCAGCGAAGCAGGAGCAAGCCAAACCTCAGAAGCAGGAACAGCAACAGCAGCAACAGGCCAAGGCCTCAAAACAGGAACAGCAGGCCAAGGGCCAGCAACAGCAAGAAACAAAACAACAGCAAGTCAAGACTCAGCAGAACGAAGAGAAAAGTCAGCAACACCAACAACGAGCCAATGGCCAAGCGCAAGAATCACAGGGCCAGTACGCACGGAATGGCCAGAAAGATAGCTCCGGGCACGTATATAACGAAAGTCACTTTGGTCCAAACCATCATGCTCGCTTTGAGGCAAATGGTGGGCGCGAGTATAACGGACGTCGCGAGTACTCCTACGGCGGCTATTGGTTCTATGCAGGATCATATCCAGCGTGGTTTTACCAGCAGGACGTGTACTTCATTCTGGGAGCGGATGGCCTATGGTATGCAGTCGCATCCGGCAATCCTTCTCTGACTTTCCAAGTCAATATCGGGTAATGCGAACCCGATCATCGTGCTCTCGGTGGACGCTACAGAACATACGGCGAATGTCTAAACGCTACGGGGCATCGGCAAAAGTGTTCAATTCTGGACAGTTTTGCTAAGGGCCAAATGCTAATTCTTGCGGAGCGAGACGAGAACGGATGACGGAACCTCCGGGCGGGGCTTCGCGTACGTTCTCGCCCTCCCCCAAGGCGCTTCTGAAAAAGTGAAATTAAGATCGGTGCGCCGGAGGTTTTACCGGGCGAGTTTCAGAGACGTCAGCACGGACGGCAGGGTGGATATGAACGATTTGGAACAGACACCGTCTTGGAAGCAGCCTTTTCTCAAAGCACTTGAAGAGTCGGACAAGCGGAAACTTGCCGAATTGATCTATGCGTCCGAACATGCGATATTCCTTCGCCAGCAGGAATTAAAAAATTCTTCCGACCATCACGAAGAGCAGAGCGAGATGAATGTGGCTGAGCTGGCTTTGCTAACTATCAAAACGCACAAGCTTGGCTGGCCAACCGCATGGCGTTAATGTTCATTCTCGAGCGCCTCGCAACATCTAAAGTCGGCTGACCGAGGCGAAGATATAAGCTTCGACTTTTTCACATTGGTTCGATATTTCATTTTGCAAAGCCCGCTGTTTTACGCTGCCTTCATCGGAACGTTGCTTGTTGGCTGTTCGCTCGTAACATTTTAGGCCATCGCCAGGAGTCTGTTATGCCTGCTCTCGATTGGGTTGCAGGCAGTCCTGCCTAAGTTGACGCGCCGGATTTGGGGCAGGTTGACGCAAACTTACGAGGCGGATCAAATCGGTGATTTGGTCAATACAATGACAGATATTTTCGCAGAAGGTCACAGAGCGTCTGCCCTCATGATGGCCGGGATGTTTGTCATGGCCGCCGCCTTTTTCGATCTGATAGACGGAGTGGTGTCGCAGAACCCTCCGCTTTTTATCTCAGGCGTACTATTCTCTTGCGCCGCGGTCTTGTTGTTCGACCTCTGGAAACAAAATCCACGCTGACTAGTTTGACAAATTATGAGAAGCGACAACGACACACTCCAGGACATCTGTGGAAAATGCGAAGCTGAGGTCGATCGAAGTCGTCGAGTCGATTTCACACTCAAAGACGGAACCAGAGTCTGT
>Ga0210390_10000421_pt1 | contig 46370 bp, 37 predicted proteins | sample IncBWH11OmetaG_FD_161050 | JGI IMG/M metagenome (GOLD analysis project Ga0210390, IMG submission 161050) | Forest soil microbial communities from Barre Woods Harvard Forest LTER site, Petersham, Massachusetts, United States - Inc-BW-H-11-O ... | reverse complement strand
CGACGCGCGCACGCCTCCCAGCCTAAGGGCCCACCGCTATCGAACCCGGCTCGGGGCGCACCGTGAGCGCAGCCCGGATTTTTTTTCGCAGGTCCGGGGGAGAGAACGCTTAGTAGCGTCCGCGTCCGCCGCCGTAGCCGCCCCGGTCACGACCGCCGCCGCCGCCACCCCCGCCACCGCGGTCTTCGCGCGGCCGGGCCTCGTTGACCTTCAGTACGCGGCCCCCGATCTCTTTGCCGTCCAGCGCGGAGATCGCGGCCTGCGCTTCTTGGTCACTCGACATCTCGACGAACGCGAAGCCTTTCGACCGCCCTGTTTCCCGATCCATGATGACCTGGGCCGAAACGACCGTACCATGCTCCTCGAAAATCCTGCGCAACTCGTCCTCGTTCGCGCTGTACGAAAGATTGCCGACGTACATCTTCTTGGCCACGCTGGGCGCCTCCCTTTTGAATCACGCAACACTAGCTCGACCCAACGCGGGTGTCTGCCGTGCATGAATCGGACTGATGCCTTGCACGGACGATAAATGGACGGGGCGACAACCGCAAGCGTACGCCCCCTTGCGGGCGATTTTCGCCGGCCGCCTGTGAAGTCCCGTTCACGATCGCTGGAAATGAAGCCGCAGTAGATTCAACGCAATCTTGCCCGCGCGGCTGCGGTTGAGGGCCGCATCGCCCAGAAACGTGTAATCGACCACCCGCGACACGTTCGGGCCAACCAGCGCGACTTCGGACGTGGGGGAAGCCTCGGCCGCATTGTCCGGATCGAAGTGCGGAAAGGCGCCGACGAAGACGGCAAACTCGCCCCCCAATCGCTCTCGGCAGCTTTCGAGCGCCGCCACAATCGTCGTTTGCTTGTTTGCGCCGACTGACGAGCCGACCGTGTGGACCAGCGCTTCCAGCGAGACGGCGACGATTCCGCCCCGATAGACGCGCTCGTAATCGGGCACCTCGGTGATCCGCCGCGCGAGCAATCCGCCCGTACCGATTTCCACCGTCGCCAGCGTGCTGCCCAGATTTGCCAAGAGCCTCGCGACGACGTGCTGCAGTTCTTCGTCTTCCTCGCCGAAGATGAGGTCGCCCATCCGCTCGCGAATGGCGCTCTTTGCCGCGGCGATCTTCGAGTCGCAGGTTTCGGCAGTGTCGCCGTGCGCCACGATCCGCAACGTAATCGTGGCTTCGTGCACGGTGATGCCGATTTCGGGGTCGCGGCCGCGGGCCGTGAGGTCGCCGAGCATTTCTTCCGCCTGCGATTCGCCGACGCCGAAACAATTGAGTCGCGCCCGCCGAATGACGCGGTTGCCCGCGGGCAGACGGGGGACAACCTCCTTGGCAAACATTCGTTTCATTTCACTGGGCACGCCCGGCAACGCGGCGAACAAACAGGTGCCCCCGGCCGCCCGCGGGATGTTGGCCCAAATGCCGGGTGCCGTTCCCCGCAGATTGGGAATGGGCTCGGTGCCGCGGGGGAAATGGGCCTGGACGACGTTGCGCTCAGGCATCTCCCGCTTGAATCGTTGAAACAGTCCGCGAATAAACTCCAGCGAAGCCGGATCGAGCACCAGCTCGACCCCCAGCACGTCCGCGAGTGCCTGACGCGTGAGGTCGTCGAGCGTGGGGCCGAGGCCGCCCGTCAGGATGATGACCTCGCAACGGTCCGCCGCCGTGCGAATCACGCCGACGAGCGCGGCCAGGTCGTCGGCCACGGTCGTGTGAAAAGAGACGGAGATGCCGATGGCGGCCAACTCGAGGCTGAGCCATTGGCTGTTGGTGTCGAGCGAAGCGCCGGTTGTGATTTCCGTGCCGACGGAGATGATCTCGGCGTGCATTCCGATCGCCTCGAAATGGGTTTGCGCGGATGTGGGTCGCGCCGGCTCAAGTCGGTAGGACGGGCTGCCGGGCCAATTCGCGGGCCAAAACCTCACGATACAGCCCGGCAACTTCGGTCACCATCCGCGCGGCGGTGAATTCCTCGCAGACGAGCTGCCGCCCCATTTCGCCCAAGGCTCGCGCCCGCACCGGATCGTCGAGCAACTGCTGCATGGCGGCCGCCAGCTTGGCGCTATCCGACGGCGGCACGATAAGGCCGATCTGCGGGCTGCGGATGACGCTGTAGACTCCGCCGACGCCGCTGGCAATCACCGGCCGCCCAAACGCCATCGCCTCGAGCATGATGCTGCCCAGTCCCTGCCGTAGCGAGGGAAGGCAGAAGATGTCCATTGCGGAGAGGGCCGAGGCAAAGTCGTAGCCGCTGGAAATGAACGTCACATGCTTGGCCAGGCCCAGCTCTCGTGCCAGCCGCCGGAGGTTTTGTTCTTCGGGCCCGGAGCCGGCGATGAGGAACTCGGTGTCGGGCCGATCGGCCACCACGCGCTGGGCGGCGCCGAGGAAATAGACGTGCCCTTTCACTGGCTCGAGCGGTCCGGCCGTCCCGATGACCGGCAGGCGGTCCGGCGAAAGGATCGGCGGAGTGCCGGCGGGCATCGTCACGTCGACACCGGCGTGAATCACCGTAATCATCCCGGGATCGAATCCCGCGCGGCTCAACAGCTCCGCGCGGACGCTTTGACTGACGGCGATGATCCGCCGTCCCCACCGCACGTCGAACGCACTCTGCCGCTCGATCGACTCGTGGTCGTAGGCGGTGAGCACGAACGGCCGCTTCAGGCGCCGTGCAAGCGCGGCTCCGACCGGATACGCGGACCACGACTGGATGTGAATCAGGTCGGGTGGATCGTGGGCCAACTCGCGTGCCAGCGCTTCCCGCACGACGCCGCCCCACACTGGGACGCCCAGACGCGGATAGATCGAAAGCGACAACCGTCGGCGGCGGTTCGGGCAAATGCAGTTGGCGTTGGGCGTGAGAATCCGCGCGTCGACCCCTTCGGCGGCGAGTCCTTCGGCGAGTCGCAAGGTGGAGGCGCAGTAGCCGCGCACCTGGAAGGCCCCGGCGACGAGCAGCACCTTCAATGGCTCATCCATGAGAGTGGCCTGACTTGGCGCGTCGAACGCTGGCGTCCGCAGCCGAGGAGGCCGGCTCTAGCGCCGGCGTCTGAGCCCCTTGGGCGGTCCCAGGATTTCGTTGATCACGATGGCCGTCCGCACGTTGCGCTGATTGCGCAGGAGCGGCACGATCAGATTGGCTCCGGCGGAGGTCGGAGTTTGTGCCAGCTCCGCGACGCCCCCGGCGTTCCGCTCGCCCAGGTGCTGGCGCACCGCGCGATCCACCGAGTTGCCCAGATCGCTCTGCGTCTGCGTGGTCATCCGCGACGCGTCGAGATACTGGGCGACGTGCGTGCGGATCTGTTTGCCCAGATTCTCCGAGCCGGGGGCTCTGCGAGCGGCAATTTCTTCCCCGGGCCGCGCCAAGCCGGGAGCGATGACGACGGTTTTCGGCGGCTCGGGCCTGTTGCGGTCGCTGGTTCCGACCGGCCGCAGCACGACCGGTTTGCGCGTCGGCTCGAGCTTCGGCGTTGGAGGCGTTTTTGGGATCCCCGGCTCGCCCGTGCTGCGATCGACGACGGGGCGCCCTAGCCGCTCGCCGGCTGCCCGTCGCTTGCCGACCTCCTCGAGGAACGCCTCGATTTCGTTGCGGAACGGGTTGTCTTTCTTGGGAGTTGCCGGAGCCTGCGGCGACGTCGGCGTCTTGGGTGGGTTGTTGGCCCGGATTGCCTTTTCGCGGGCCTCGGCGATGCGGCGGAGGATCGACAGCAACAGCGTCGCCGCCACGAAAATGAGGATCTTGACGCCCAGCAGAAAGTTTCCGTTTGGCCCCGCGGGTCCGTTCGGGCCCGCGGCCAACAGACTATTCGCATCGAAGACGGTCATCGGACGCTTCCCCTCGCGACGTAGACTCGCTGCCTGCCGCTAGGCCCCGTTTTGCTCAGGCACGATCTCGGGCGCCGACGATCCGCCGCCGGCAATCGCCATCCGCATCCGCGTATCGGCCTGCACGTTCTTCAATTCGTAGTAGTCGAGCAGCCCCAGCTTGCCCGTGCGGAACGATTCGGCCACGGCCAGCGGCACCTGGGCTTCGGCGAAGACGACCTTGGCACGATTCTCCTGGATGTGGGCGACTTCCTCTTGCTCGCGTGCTCGGGCGGCCGCCCGCCGCTGCTCGGCCTTCGCCTGAGCGACGCGCATGTCGGCCTCTGCCTGGTCGGCCGACAGCCGAGCCCCGATGTTTTCTCCGATGTCGATGTCCGCGATGTCGATCGACACGATCTCGTAGGACGTGTGGGCCTCGAGCCCCTGGCCGAGCACGGTTTGAGAAATCCGCTCGGGGTTCTCGAGCACGGTTTTGTACGACTTGGTCGAGCCGATCGCCTGTACGATGCCCTGACCCACGCGGGCGATCACCGTTTCCTCTGTTGCCCCGCCGATCAGCTGGCGGATGTTCGTCCGCACCGTGACGCGGGCCCGCGCCTTGAGCTGAATGCCGTCGCCGGCCACCGCGTCGAGCGTGCCGGCCGACCGCTTGGGATCGGGGCAGTCGATCACCTTGGGATAAACGCTCGTGCGGACCGCCTCCAGAATGTCTCGCCCCGCCAGGTCGATCGCTTGGGCCGTTTGCCAATCGAGATCGATGTGTGCTCGATGGGCGGCAATCAGGGCCCGAATCACGTTCGGCACGTTGCCGCCGGCCAGGTAGTGGGCTTCCAGTGCGCGGGTGGTGATCGGGTAGATCCGCGTCACGCCCGCCTGCACGGCCATGATTTTGCTGCGCACGATGATCGACGGATTCACCTTGCGGATCGACATCATCATCAGCTGCCAGATGTTGATGTCGGCCCGGGTGAAAATGCACTGCACCCACAGCGTGAAATAGCGGGCTGCGAACACCATAAAGATGATCGCCGCCACCACAATGACCAGGCCGCCCACGCCAAACCACGACGACGCATCGAAATCGGCAAGCAGCATCAGGTCACTTTTCCTTCCGCAACTTGTTTCCGCGGTGGCGGTTCGGGCTCAAGGGGCCAAGATCAATGGTCCGAGCGAGCCCGCGCAGAGCCCCTACAATCTCCCAAACCACGGCGTCTTCCTCAGATTATCGAATCACGGCGGGGCCGCAACAAGGCCAAGGTCCGAGCAGGTGCCGTTCATCGACCGCGATTGGACTCAGTCTTTTTGTGGGGGCCGACTCGCGGCCGGCTCGACAGTTGCAAAGGACCGGGGCTGCAACGTGCGCCAAATCGGGCCCTGGAGCGCGGCGGCGGGCACTCGCGCGTAGCGTTCGGTGCCTTTCCAGCGACGTCCGAGCGTCTTCAGCCAGCCCAAGCGCTCGGAGGGCAGCGAATGCGTCGGAGCCTCGATGCCTGCAGTTTGCAGTTGGGCGTACGCTCGGGCCACCGCCAACAGATATTCGCCATAGATGGCCAGTCCAACAGGCCCCACGTCGTAGAACTTGAAGAGCCGCGTGCGCCGGTTGGGCAGCAACCGCAGTCCGTGGAAGTGGTAGAAGACCGGGTCGAGGCGCGACGCGCTTCGCTGGGCGAAGTAGCGCACATTCCATGGGGCGAGCGTTTTTTCCACTTGTTGCGCGATGTGCACGCAGTCGCCGAACAGCGACGGCCATTGGTCGAGATAGACCTGGTCGCCGAACTTGCCGTCTTCGTAACGGGCGAAGCACCATTCGAGGCAGCGGTCCTGCCACCACCGCCTTACTGCGTGTGCCTGATCCGAGCGGTCGAAGGTCAAAAACTGCACGCAGAAGCGGCCGCTGTCGTGCGAGCGGTCATATTCGGGGGCGTAGGCATGCTCGGTAATGAGGACGTGCTTTCCCGACCGGTCGAGCTCGTCGAGCAGAATCCGCGGGTCGGCCAGAAAAAACAGGTCGGCGTCGACGTACGTCGCCCGCCGAGCCGTCGGGTCGCGATCGAAGACGGCCTGAGCCGTAAACGGAGTCAGCGTCCAGCAGTATTCCGCCCGCGTACGTCCGGGCTTCACCGCCAGCAGTTCGGGTGTCTCCAGTGTGCGCAAGGGAATGACAGTGAGATCGGGCAGGGCCAGCTGCGCGAGGTGTTTTTCCACCGCGTCGTCGATCGCCACCACCCACAAGCGAAATGGGCCGGCGTGCGCGACGAGCGACTCGTAGAGCGCGAGTCCGATCGGCAGAAACGAATCGTCGAACAGCGTGACAAAATGCTCGCGAGGAGCGTCGGTGGGGGCCTGGCTCAAGTCGTCGCGTCCTCGGTTCGTCGGCGACGCGTCCGCGACCACTGGGTGATTGCCGCGATCACGCGATCGACGTCGGCATCAGCCAGCTGCGGAAACATCGGCAGACTGAGGATTTCCTGACAAAGCCCTTCCGTGTTCTTCAGCTCGCTCCGCTCGACGTTCTTCAGATCGCCAAACACAAGCCCTCGGTCGCGATAGGCCGGTTGGAGATGCACGGGGACCGGATAATGGATGCCGGTATGGATCGAGCGGCTCGCCAGGTCGGCGGCCAAATCGTCTCGTGCGGACGTGCGGATCACATATTGATGAAACACGTGTTCGACGCCGCCTGCCGCCGTGGGCAAGCCGAGGCCGAACCGGGCCAGTCCGGCCGTATAGCGGGCGGCGATCGCCCGGCGACGCTCGTTGTCCGCGTCGAGCTGCGAGAGCTTGACGTTGAGAATGGCCGCCTGCAGCGCATCGAGCCGTGAGTTCGTTCCAGGGAACGCGCTGACGTAACGGTCGCGCCAGCCGTATTCGCGCAGACCAACGAGACGCTCGCGCAGCCCGGTATCGTTCGTCGCGACCAGGCCGGCATCGCCGAACGCGCCCAGGTTCTTGGTCGGATAGAAGCTGAAGGCCGCCAGGTCGCCAAACGTTCCCGTGCGGCGTCCGCCGATGCGGGCGCCGTGCGACTGAGCGCAGTCTTCGATCACGCGCAAGCCGTGTCGCCGGGCGACTTCGACGATCGCCGGCATGTCGGCCGGATGCCCGTAGAGATGCACGGGGATCACGGCAGCCAGGCGGCAGCCGGCGATCGAGCTTTGGCGCCGCACGACTTCTTCGACGTCCGCCGCGGTAATCGTGCAGGTGATCGGGTCGACGTCGATCAGGACCGGGTGGGCGCCGGCCGCTTCGATCGCGGCCACCGTCGCGACGGCAGTGTGAGAGGGAGCGATGACGGCCTGGCCCGGACCGATTTCCAGAGCCCGTAGCGCCAGTTCGATCGCGTCTGTTCCGCTGCCGACGCCGACACCGTGTCGCACGCCGAGATAACTCGCGAACTCGGCTTCGAACCGCGAGACCGTTTCGCCCAGGATGTAGCGCCCGCCGGACAGCACGGCGGAGATCGCCGCGTCGAGGGCGGCCCGCTGCGCGACGTACGACGCGCCGGGATTGGCTTGGGGAATGGCAGGTCCATTGCTCATCGGCACTAGCGGTAATGGTCCAGGTTGGTGCGGAAGAAGTCGAGCGTCTGCTTGAGCCCGTCTCGCAGAGAAACGTGTGGCTGCCAGCCCAACGTCTGACGGATGAGGGCGTCGTCGGCGTAGTAGTCGCCAATATCGATGCGTTTGCGGTCGGCGGGGAACTCGCGTTGGACGAACTGTCCGCCGCCGTTGACCTCGACCAGCAGCCGCGCGAGATCGACCAGCGAGGTCACCTCGCCTCCGCCCAGGTTGAAGATCTGTCCGGCGGCCTGAGGTCGCACGGCTGCCAGCAACAGCGCCTCGACGCAGTCGTCGACGTAGGTGAAGTCGCGCAGTTGTTGCCCACCCCAGACCTCAAAGGGCTTGCCCTCGAGGAGAAGGCGAATCCAAACGCCGACGAACGTTTGCCTCGCGTCCTTGATCCGCATTCGCGGACCGTATGTATTGGTCAGCCGCAGCGCGCAGGCCGGCAATTCGTACACGTCGTGGTACAGGCGGTGATAGAACTCCCCGGCCAGCTTATTGATGCCGTTGACGTCGACGGGGCGGAGCGGATGCCGTTCGTCGACGGGAAGCCGTTCGGGCCGCCCATAAATCTGCCGCGTGCTGGCAAAGACGATCCGCACGCCCGGATTGAATTTGCGACACGTTTCCAAAATCGACAGCTGTGCGCGGCAGTTGATCTCCAAATCGGTGAAGGGATCCTCCATCGAATCGAGATGGCTCGTCTGTCCGGCCAGATTGAAGAGGAAGTCCTGCCCGGTGACGTGCGTGCGGAGACTGTAGGGATCGCGGACGTCCGAGATATTGACGCGTACCCGGTTTTCGAGCCCCTGAATGTTAAATCGGTTGCCGCCGTACTCGGGCACCAGGCTGTCGACCAGCGTGACGGTCGCCCCGGCGTCGACGAGCCATCGCGCCAGGTTCGAGCCGATAAAGCCGAGCCCGCCCGTAATCAGGACCTTCGCGCCCGAAAAGCGGCCAGCGTCCGGTTGTGCGGCGCCGCGCTGCGTCGGGTCGGGCTGTGCGGGGCGACTTTCATTCACAAGCGGCTCGCGATCTTCCAACCAGGCTCACTCTCAGACTAACTCTGCGCAGGTGGCGGACCCTTCAACACGCGGCGGGCCATCGACCGCAGTCCCCGCAGGCCGATTCGCAATCGGTGTCCGGCCTCGCTCCGTCGCAATTTCTTACGAATGATGCGTTCCGATTCGCGGGCCAGTTCGGCAAACACAGGCTCTGCCGTGGCTGTCCCCGCCCGCCGGGCCAGGTCGAGGGCGAAGCCGTGTTGCTCGCGGGTCGAAGCGATCACCCAGCCGAGTAGCCAGTCTCGCGTCGAAAACAGCCCGCTGCCGTGGAACGTATTCAAATAGGTCATTTCGCCCCAGCCGGGAGCGGACCGCAACACGGTGGACAGCAGCCCGGTCCGGCCCTCCTCGAGGTCTGCAGCCTCTTCGGGCGATAGTCTCAGCGTACCACGGACGTCGAGGTCGCACAGCCAAAACTCGGGCCGATCCATAGCCGCCAAGACCGTCGACAGCTTGTCTTCCCCCTCGTAGGCGTCGATGATCCCCGGCTCAAACTCGACGGCCAGCACGCGCAGGCACAAAGCCTCGCCCAGGCTCTGAAACAGCCGGAGATCGGTCCCCTGCGAATCACTCTTGAACCAGTCGACGCGATCGACGCCGGCTTCTTGCAGGACCTTCGGCAGGCCGACACAGGGGACCCGCACGGTTCGTTCGACATCGAAGAGTCGGGCGAAGCTCCAATGCCCCAGGGCGGCCGCGTCGGGACGCAGGCGGCTCGAGCAGTAGGGTGAGCGGGTCAGATGGAACTCGGCCTCGCTCACGTCGTCCGCTGCGGCCGCGGCGGGTACAACATGCAACCGGCGGTAGCCGGATGTCTCGGCGTGCACTGCTTCCATGGCGCGACTGTCGGGATCGAAGGCGATGCAAATCGCATAAGGGGCCAGTGCCCGCCACTTGGCGTTCGTGCCGCCCGAGGCACCGACCTCGACCAATACCGGCGGCTCGGCCGTGAATTCAGGTCGCGACAGGATGCGGTCGACGAGTTCCAAGGCGGCCCTTCAGCTCGACAAGGCGATTTCTCAGGTCGAATCAGGACGCTCGAACAGCAGGCCCGTATCGCCGGCCTTGGCTCCGTCGACGTGAATCGTTCCGGCCAAAGCTTCGAACTCGTCCAGCAGTCGATACGCGGGCAGAAAGTGTGCCAGCACGCGGTCGCGATTGAGAATCCAGGCGGGGTAGCTGACGGCAAAACCGTAGATCGACGGGGGCACGCTTTGCACGGTGAGTTGATCGCCGGCTTCCCAGAGAGGCGTGCGATCGAGGATCACATGGCTGAGCCGGGCCCGGGCGACCTCCTGCAACATCGCGTGCGGATCCTCCACGTAGGGGAGCACTCCCGAGAGCACCGCCACGTTCACGCTCTCGGCCGCCAGGCAGGACGACAAGTCGCGGAAAAATCGCAAATTGTCGTTCTGAAAGTGCGCGATGCCGCAGTCGACGAAGGCGGATTGCTCCACCACGTTCCACCGCAATGGTCCGACTCCCTCCAGCAATCCGCGGCACTGAAAGTAGGTGCTGCCCAGGGCACCGCCGATATCCACCACATTCAACGCACCACCGTTGCGGAGGGCGCCTCGTAACAGCCCCACGACGAGCGGATACGAGTGCGCGATTTTGTCGAACCGCACCGAATCGCGTTCGTAGGCCGCTTCCCCGCGAGCGACGGCCAGCTGCGCCTGTTTGACCCGTTCGACGATTGCCGGCGCGTCGTAGCCGTCCGAGTGACGGCGGGCGTCTTCCCAGGTGTCAAAGCGTCCAGAGTAGCGCACGGCCCCGTTCGCAGCAGTTCCTGAAAGTGCCCGACGAAGGTGCGGCGGAATCCAGCCGGCCAGCCAGTGCTTCAAATCGGCTCTCATGAAAGATCAAGGATGACCCGGCGGCGGACGGGTTGCGAAAAGGACGCGGCGCTTGGGGGAACACCCAGGAAGAGTGGCCAAAAATCTACGATAACCCGGCGGTTTTGCCCCGGCAAGCAGCCTCAGCCGACACTGCTTTGGCCTGCTAAGCACACTGACTACCGGTTAATGACTGACCTGGTTTCGCAGCTTGGCCACCCCATGGATGTAGGTAGATTTCGCAGCTTGCGGAATTGGTGAGATTTGCGCCGTCTTATGCGTTGAAGTTGGAACTCCGAACTGTATAGTGGGCGATTCAGGTGGACTCTATCAATCAAGTCGAGTTCACCGATGAAGCGGACTTGCTGGATTGGCGAGAGCGGAAAAGGGCCGACAACGGGGGTGCTTTCGGAATCTTGGCGAATCACGGCTGGGGCACGCCGTGGTCGCCGGACGTCAACAATCGTTGAGTGCAGGTCGCGCGGACACAGGCTCTAGCGTTTCCTCGAACCCACATTGCTGTTTGCTAAGGAGGGGAATTCGGATGTTCAAGTCGAGATGGTTCTGCGGCCTGGCCTTAAGCGCTGGAATGGCGCTTGCGACGCACCAAGCCGTCGCGCATCACCACCACTCCCACGGTTCCTACGGGAGCTGCGGCTCCTCGGGTGGTTCGTACGGCTCTTACGGATCGTCGGGCGGCTCGCATGGCTCGCACGGTTCTAGTGGCGGCTCTTGGGGCTCGCATGGCTCCAGTGGCAGCTCGGGTGGCTCATATGGCTCTTACGGCAGCACGGGCGGCACCGTGATGACGACGAGCACTCAGTCGACCGGCACAGTGTATACCAGCACGGGTCCAACCTTTGCCGAGCCGGCGCCGATGACCGCGAGCTCGGACGCGAATGGACACCTCACGCTGAGCGTGCCGGAAGACTCGATCGTCTACCTCTGCAACCAGCCGATGACGATCGCCGGCCCGGTTCGCGAATACGTCATTCCCGGTCTAAAGCCGGGACATCAGTACCGCTACCCGGTGCGCGTGGAAGTGACGCGCGGCGGCCAGCTGTACCGCGCCACCGCCGAGCCGCGGATTCAGTCCGGGCAGCAACTGGCGCTGGCGTTCGGCGATGCGATCAGCAAGACGCCGGTCGTCGTCAGCAAGTAACGCAGTCTCTCGCGCCCTCGCCCGAGTGATCGTGTGAGGCTTAGACCGCGCCAGGCTTGAGACCGTGTGAACTTGAAAACAGGGAAGGGAGGCTCCTGCGGGCTTCCCTTCCTTGTTTGTTTTTTTGCTTCAGTGATGGCTGCGCTTCGGCGCGAGTGCGTGGACCACTTGTGGTCGACTGCCTCGTCCGGGCCCACGGCGCAGGACTTGGTGAGCTCCGTCACATGTCCACAAAGCGCCTGCTTCCGCCTGCCGCTTGGCGGGCTCTGCGATCCCGCGTCATCCCGATCGTTCGCCGTTGGTCGCGTCCGGCCGGGTTTGTGCTGGTCAACCTGTGGCTGGTCTACCATCTGGCGGCCATCGTGCTTGCTCCGTGGTCCGTGCCGCCGGCGTCGCGACTCGTCCAGAATTCGTGGCGGGCAGTCGGCGTCTACGACCAGGCCCTGTTCTTGAATCACGGCTATCACTACTTCGCTCCGGAGCCGGGCAACAGCACGCTGTTGGGCTATGTGCTCGAAATGCCCGACGGGTCACTACAAACGGGCCGCATTCCGAACCGTCAGATCCATCCCCGGCTGCTCTATCATCGTCACTTCATGCTCACCGAATCTCTGGCGTCCGATGATTGGTCACCGCAGGTCCGCGACGAGCTGGTGCAAGCGATGGCGAGCGAGTTGTGCCGTGAGCACGGCGCGCGGCGCGTGACTTTGTCACGCGTCAGTCACGAGTTACCGTCGATGGAGTTTGTGCGGGCCGGTGGCACGCTCGACGATCCGGAGAAGTATTCCGAGGAGCCGCTCGGACGGTTCTCATACGACGACCAGACACAAACGGCCCAACTCGAGTCGCCTGCCGGCCTGGAAGCCGAACGGGACGACACGCCTCCGCTGGCCAATGCACGCTCCGCCGACACACGGCCCGCCGACACACGACCCACGTCCGCGACCGGTCTCGCCATACCGATCGAAATTGTTCCTGCACCCGATCGCGCGAAATGAATTCTCCCCCGCTGGCCTCGCGCTCGCTCAGTCGGCGGATTCCGCCCGGCGTTCGCCAGCGTGCGCGGCGCGCGTGGGAGGGAGTGTGGGGTCCGTGGCGTCGCTTCTGGTTTGAGCCGGCCGACCCGACGCCGCTGGCCGTGATGCGGATCCTGTTCGGCGGCATGCTGCTCTATACGCAGATCGTGTGGGGGCTCAATCTCGAGGGTTTCTTGGGTCCGCACGGGTGGCAGGGGGAGACGTTGGTGCGGACCCTGCAGGCCGATCAGTTCGCCTGGTCGTTCTGGTGGTGGGTTCCCGTGAGTCTGCACGTCACCGTGCATCTCGTTTGCCTGGTGATTCTGGCGGCTTTCATGCTCGGGGCGTTTACGCCGGTGACCTCGGTGCTCGCGTACCTGATCACGATCGCGTATGCCAACCGTGCTCCGATGGCCAATTACGGTCTCGATCAGATCAACGGCATGGCCGCCCTTTATTTGGCGATTGGTCCCAGTGGCCGCGTGCTGTCGATCGACCGGCTGCGCGAGCACCTCCGCGGGGCCCGCGCGCGGCTCTCCCAAGGTTTGGAGCCGGCGATCCCTCGTGCGCAGCCGTCGGCCCGCGCCAACCTGGCGCTGCGTTTGATCCAGGTGCACCTGTGCGCGATCTATATTTTTGCCTGCCTGTCGAAGCTGCGGGGCGATAGCTGGTGGAACGGGCTGGCTATCTGGCAGGTCGTCTCGAATCTCGAATACCAGTCGCGCGACTTGACCTGGCTGGCCTGGTACCCGTGGCTGGTCAATTTGCTCACGCACGCCACGATCGTCTGGGAAGTGACGTTTTGGGCGCTCGTGTGGCGTCCCGCGCTCCGCCCGTTCGTGCTCCTGATGGGGACTGCCATCCATCTGGGAATCGGCGCCTTCATGGGGATGTGGACCTTCGGGCTGGCGATGATCTTCGCGTACGTCTCGTTTCTGCCGGGAGAACCGATGGCCGCGCTCATCGGCCGCGCGACGAGCCAAGTCGGCCGACTGCTACGGTGGCTGGGCGTCGACATGGAACCGTCCGCGCGTCCCGGCCTCCGGGCCGCCTGGTTCGCGCTCGGGCTCACGGGCGAGTCACCGCCGCCGGATCATATCGACGCACAGCCTGCCGCGGGCGCAACCCCCGCGAGCCTGCCGGTCGCCACCACTACACCGCTGGCCACCGCGACTGCGATTCCCATGCGCGAGCCTTCGTCGACGCCTCTCGATCGAGTGGCCGCGCCTGGACCTGCCGCGAGCGGTCGCCGCGATTTGCCTCTGATGCGGCCGTCGATCCTGGTGGTTGAAGGCCGTTTGAAGCGGCAGGCCGAAGTGCAGGAGTATTTTCTCAAGCATGGCTTTCGCTGCCATGTCGCGTCCGAGTTACATCAGGCGCGGTCGATGCTGGCGGTCATCGAGTTCGATGCGCTGATCGTCACCTCCTCCTGGTTCCCCGAGGATGAATTGGCCGCCTTCCACGACGGCTTGATCGGTGGCGGCAGGGCGCTGCCGGCGAGCGTGTTCCTGTTGGGCCCGGCGCGCGGGCAGACCTTCCCGCGTTTTCCCGAGACATCCCGGCATCGCGTGCTCATCGGCAGCCTGAGCCTGCGCGAGCTGCGGCACTTGGTGCTCGAAGTGCTCGGCTTGACCGAGGAATCGTTGCGGCCGTTCGTGAACCGTCGATCGCACTCGAAAAACGGTCATCGCTCGGCGACGCCCGACCGCCCCAAACTCGCAGACGAAGACTTGCCGCCCAAGACGACGTCCGACGTGCCGTCGATCTCCAGCGGAAATGGATCTTCCCCATGAAACGAAGTGACGCGAAACGAATTGTTGCGGATCGTGTGGGCGTCGGCTCGGTTGGCTCGGCTCGCCGTGACAGGTCCACTTCGCGGTGGTTACTGCCGCTCGCGGTTGCTTGTGCGGCGTACGGTTGTGCGGAGTCTTCCGAATCGCCCGAAGTGCTGGTCGCGCGCGGACACCTGATGGAGAGTCGCGGCAAGCTCGACGAAGCAGTGGACGCGTACACGCGGGCCCTGGCGCGGCGACCGGACGATGCCTCGCTCTATTACTACCGGGGCGTGGCCCTCGGGCGGCAGGGGCAGTGGGATGAGGCCATTGCCGACTACACCCAGGCGATCGAGCACGATGCGGCCATGGCGCGGGCCTACAACAACCGGGCGGCCGCCTACGCTCACCAGCGGCGATTCGACGCGGCGGTTGCCGATCTCACCAAGGCCATCTCGCTCGACTCGAAGAGTGCCCTCGCCTACCGCAACCGCGGTCTCGCCTATCACGACCTGGGACAGATCACGCCCTCGATTGAAGACTACACCGTGGCCATCGGACTCGATCCCCACGATTCCCAAAGCCTCTTCGAGCGCGGCAACGTCTATCTTGACGCGGGTCAATACCCGAAGGCCATCGCCGATTTCGATCAGGCGATCGCCCTTGATCCAATGCGGGCTGCCGCCTGGCTCAATCGGGGCGAAGCGCACCGCCGCTTGGGACACACGCAGCAGTGGCAGGCCGACCTGGCCCAGGCTCGCGTGCTCGATCCGAACGGGAAGCCGAGCGAGTTGGCCGCCGCTGTTCCGGAGAAGGCGTTACTGCCCTCGCCTTTGAAATCCGCGCCAGCTGCGTCCGCGCCCGATCCGGCGCTGCGACAGGAGCGGGCGATCGCGGTCGCCTCTGCGTTCCTGCGAGATCACGGGTACAAGGTCGAAACGTCGACAGCGCCCAAGCCGTTCCCGCTCGTGGGCCGCAAGGGCGATCAGCGGATTCCCGTGCGCGTGCAAGCGACGTCCGATGGCGAGCCGCTCCGCTTTACTCGTGACGATCTCGACCAGATGGCCCACTCGGGCGATCCGACTGCGCTGATTGTCGTCGGCCAGCTCGCGTCGCCGGCATCGCCAGGTCAGCCCTTCACGGGCGGCACCGTCATCAAATTCGTCGAAAACTGGCGGACGGTTCGCGACAAGCTCGTGCCCGTCGTCTTCGAGTTTCCCCTCCGGTAAATGGCGGTAAGAAACTGTCCCGCAGTAGGTTGCGAACTCGTCGCGCCCGGCGGCGGTTGCGGCGAATGGCTGGGATTTAAGGGCATGTTGCCAGGGGTCAACGCCCGGATTGCGGCAACTTTCAGGTTTCGGCCCGGCTCGAACAGACGCGGCGGTCTATCGTTTTTTAAGAGATCGCGGCGTAGCGAGCCTCTGCTGGTGGTGTGAGATTCTGCAGAAGACCTCGGCGGGGACTACCCCTCCGGGGTCTCTCTGTTTCAGGCGTCGCGAAGTCGTGATGGAGTGGTGCTCGTGGGCCGCTGCGGCATCGTTGCCGGACCCGGATCCTTTATAATTTCTGAGATCCCGATCCGAGTTCAGCGAAGACCGACGTGATGCAATCCGTGCCGAGTGTGAATTCCCCTCCGCGTTCCCTGAAAGGCCGGCTCCGCCAACTTGTCGAGGACGCACGCTGCGCGGGGCGGCTGGCACGGGGCATGGTGCGTTATTCGCGCACCGGAACGACGCCGTCCGACGCTTATCACAGTCTGATTCATCTGCACTGCCGCACGAATGGCCGCTCGAACGACTGGCTGCACGCGCTGGCCCGCCGCCGATTTCCGCCCGCCCCTTTGCCGCCCGCCCATGGCGTGTTGGGCGACTTTAGTGCGGCCGACGTCGAACGCACCGCGGCGGAAATTCGCGAGAACGGCTACATTCGCCCCGGCGCGCAGCTATCAGCCGACGTCTGTCAGCGTCTGACCGAGTTTTCGCTGCGGACGGAAGCCCTGCTCGCCCCGCCGCGGCCGGAAGGCCCCGCCCGCGCCGTTTACGATCCGGCCCGGCCGATTGCCGAAGGCTATCGGTTCGATGAAACGAGTCTGATCCAGCAGCCCGACATCCAGGCGCTGATGGCCGATCCGTCGCTGCTGACCGTGGCGCAAGCCTATCTGGGTTGTTTGCCCGTGCTGAGTTCGGTGTTCATGCTTTGGAGCACGCCGGCGCGGTTGGCGGACAACGCTCGCGAGGAACTCGCGCAGATGTATCACTTCGACATGGATCGGTTGAAGTGGCTGAAGTTCTTTTTCTATCTGACTGAGGTGACGTCGGACCGCGGACCGCATTGCTTCATCGCCAAGACCCACCGGCCGGGACGCCAGTTGCCCTCGCTTTTGTCGCGCGGGTACGTCCGTTATCCGGACCAGGAGCTCGAGCCCTACTATCCGGCGGCCGACCGCATCGAGCTGACGGGTCCGGCGGGGACTCTGTTTGCCGTCGATACGCGGGGCTACCACAAGGGGATTACGCCCCGCACAGGCGACCGGCTGATGTTGCAGATGGAGTTCTGCGACACACTGTTCGGCGCGCCGTACACGCGTCCGCCCTTCCCGGCGGAATGCATCCCGGAGTTGGCAGCGCGGCGCCGCGACGTCCCCCGCGTCTATTCACGCTACCAGTAGAAGAGCCGCGGCGTTGCAGTCACGGGCGATTCATCATCTCGATGGCCGCCGCCAGACCTGCCCAGTAATTCGACTCGTCGATCGCAAAATAGCCGCCGGCATAGACCGACGAGCCCTCGACGATTCCTGATGTGACTGCGGGAGGGGGCGTGGGTGACGATTGGCGCGACGCCGGCGCGGAGGAGTGTCCGCCCGAGGTCGCGGGGGCCATTTTCGTTACTTTCAGCGCGATCGACGACGACGAACTGCTCAAGTTGTCGACCAGGTCTTTGGCGGTCAGCTTGATCGACGCCGCCCCCACGTACTTGGCCGTGGGCGTGTACGTGAGTCCGTCAAGCGCGGTCATGAGGCTGCTGAGCGACCCGACGATGGTCATCGAGGCTTTGTTGTTGCCGCCGGACACAAACGACACGTTGGCCGTCGTCGCCAGGCTGAGAGTTCCATGAGCGGCCGACAGCACCAGCTGCATGTTGCTCCCCCCCGAGGCACCGGAATCGATCAGACTGATCGCGTTTCCGATGGCGGACGAGAAGACCAGCGAGCTGTTCTCACTGAGCGTCGACGAGCCGGGGACCGAGAACGCCGGCGGCCCGTTTACGGTGACGTTGACGGTCGCCGACCCGGTGAGCTGATTGCCGACGTCCTTCAGCAGCAGGGTGAAGGCTGCTGCCCCGACGTAGCCGGATGTGGGCGTGAAAACCAGCCCATTGAGCGCCGTATTGAGCTTTGCCAGCGTGCCTGAGACGGTGATTGCCGCCGAGTTGTTGGCCCCCGAAAGGACTTTGAGCCCGCTCATCGTGGAAAACTTGACCTTGCCGTGCGTCGCCGTGATGGTCAACTGCTCGGCACTCGTGCCGGCCGCCACGTCAGCCAGAGTAATCGGATCCCCCTTGGCCGCCGAGAACGTGAGCGTCGTGTTTCTGTTCACCGCGGCCGATGCCGGGGCGCTCACCGTCGGCGGGTGATTCACCGTGATCGCGACGGAGTGCGAGGCCGAGAGGCTGTCGCCGGGATCGCTGAGCGAAATTGCCAACGAATCGGCTCCGCTATACCCGGAGTTTGGCGCGTAGACGAGCCCGCTAATTGCGCCGTTCAAGTTGCTAAGCGTGCCGCTGACCGTGATCGAGGACGAGTCATTCGCACCGGACGTGATCGTCAGCCCGCTGAGCGAGGCCAAAGTCAGCGTGCCATCACTTGCCGAGAGCGTGAGCGAATCGCTGCCGGTCCCCGCCTGGGCATCGGTCAGGCTGATCGCGTCGTTGCCGGCCGACGAGAACGTGATCGCTCCGTTCTCCGTGACCGTGGTCGACACCGGCCCGCTGATGCTGGGAGGCGTTGGGGGCGGCGGCTGCGACGTCCCGTACCCGGCCAGTGCGGGAACCAGCAGATTGGCGATCGGCGTGCCGAGACCGGTGACCAGGTCGTAGCCGGGTCCCGCGTTGTACGTGCCGTTGCCACCACTCGTCACGTCGTGGAAGTCGGAGGCGGACAGGTTGTAGAGCGCGGGGAGCGTTTGCGAGGGGCCGTCGAGGGTTCCCTCGCCCTGGAGCGAGCGGCCCTGATCGGCGATCGCCACCAGTCCCGCGAACATCGGGCTGGCGAGGCTGGTGCCGCCGACCTGGAACCAGCCGCCGGAGAACGAGTCGAGCACGTACACGCCCGTGTTGGGATCGGCGTCCATCGCGACGTCCGGAACGGTCCGGTGGGTGGTGCTGAGGCCGTTGACTTTGCCGACCTGGTAGCTGGGCTGGGATTCGAGTTGGCTGATGCCTCCGCCCGTGTCGGACCAGGCGCTCTCGCCCAGGTAATCTCCGCTTGAATCGATCGAGAGCGAAGTGCCGCCCACGGCAACGACGTTGGGAGACAGGGCCGGATAGTCTGCCGGCGTCCCGTCATCGCCGGTGCTGGCGGTGAAGGTCACCCCCTGGTGTCCCGCGGGAGTGGTGAACACGGAGTCGATGCTCTGTTCGCCGGAGAACTCGCCGCCGCCCCAGCTCATCGAGACGACCGACACGCCGGTCGTGTCGGCGGCCGTGCTGACGGCGGTCAGCAAGTCGTTGTACGAATTCGAGTTGGCCTCGAAGAGGATGATGTTCGCTTGGGGCGCGATCGAATGGGCCCACTCGACGTCGAGCGACTCTTCGATGTCCCAACCGTCGGTGCTCGAGTTTGCGGGCAGCGAGGTGCCGCCGTTCTCGTTGACAACTTTGAATGTCGGGCCGCCACCGACGTTGAACTGCTGCAAGCCGAACTGGGTATTGAACGTGCCAGCATCGGGGCCGATGTCCGGATCGTTGTAAGCGTCGACGATGGCAATCGTCTGGCCCGCGCCGTTGCCGGTCACGCCGCCGAACGAAATTTGGTTGACCCCGTAGGCCTGCTGCATCTGGGCGGGGTCAATCGGACCCGAGTTGGCGGGCGTCACGTTGGGCGACGCGCCGTGGCTGGAGCCGGAGGCGATGTTGGCCCGCCCTTCCAGCACGTAGCTGGGGGTAGCAAACGAGGCACTCAGCAGCAGGCGGTCCTCGAGGGACTCAAATGCCCCCGCAAAGGCCACCTGCTGCCAGACGCCGGCAGCCCCAGGCCGCCGACGAGCACCCCGGTTCCCGCTGCGCGAGCCGTGCGACCCTGCGTTTGGTTCGGGATCTGCGGATCGGGCTGACGTTCTCGATCGCAGATTCGCTAGTGCGCCGGCAATCCCGTTGGAGAGTACCATGCAGCCACTCCTCGTGCAGAGTCGGAAGCGTCGCCTCTGCAAGCCTAGGTCATGCCACGGGTGCGGCAATTCACGAGATGTGGGAAAAGCGGGTCTTACGCCGTTGTATTTCGGCAACGTTGGTCCGGGTATTTCGGCTTGTTTGGGTAGTCCGGAGCGTTCGGAGCAATCGGATTTTTCCAGGACGCTCGTCATAGACGGCCTTGTCCCAACTCGTGTTTTTCATTAAGTTTCCCGCCCGCAGCCGCGGTCCCCGACGTCCCACACGCCGCGGCCAAACCCTTCGAGACCCACCCCCTCCTCTCCTTTTCCAGAGACCTTCTCGCAGTCGATTCGTCAGGCAAGGAAGCCGACATGGGACGGTGCACCGTCATCCGATGGGCATTCGCGGCCGGCGTATTTTGTTGTTGCGGTTGTTCAGCGCCGAATAGCTTCAGCCCGGTGGGCTGGATGTCAGGGTCTTCGAGCGCGCCGGCGACCGCTGCCTCAAAGGATCAGCCCAACCCGCTCAAGCCGACCGACGCGTCCGGGTCGCCTGCGGCCGCGGCCGTGGCGTCGACTGGCGGTTCGCCTGCCGCGACGACCTCGTCCGACGGTGACAAGTCGGCTTCCGGCGGCAATAACGGCTACAAGACCGCGGCCATCGATCCAGCCCTGCGAAAACTGATGATGGACGAGCTTGCCTACGAGCCGGCCGACAAGCGGCAGGCGATGTTCGACCAATGGGCCAAGTTCGATCCGGCCTTCATTCGCGAACTCGTCGAAAACCATCGCATGGCTCGCGACGTGGCCGACAGTCACAAAGGCGGAGCCGGCAGCGGCGACTGGGGTGGCGGTGCTCCGGTTAAGACTGCCTCCAACGACAAGGCTCCCGCGGCAGCGGTGTTCGACGACGCGTCGCTCCCCAAAGACTCGGTGCTGCGTGAACGGACGGCCAATGCCGCTCCCACTCCGCCGGCAGCGCCGGCATCGGCGGGAGTCAGCCCGTGGGATGATCCTCCCAGCAAGTTGCCGCAAGGTCGGTTGACGGGAGCGATGACTCCGCCGGCCACACTGTCGCAAGCTCCGACCGGATCGGTTGCGGGCGGTCAGTCTGCCGGCGCAACGACGCCGCCTCCCGCGCCGCCAGCGTCTAAGGCCGATCTGTGGGACACCGACAGCGCTCCACGCGCTCCGTCGGCCGGCACTCAAACCTCCAACAATCAAACGTCTGCCGATCGCTCGTTGCTTGCTCCGGGCATGCTGCCATCCACCCCTCAGAAGAGCATCGGGGCGACAACCCCTGCCACGCCGAACGCGGCCCTCGCGGCTTCGCCCGCCACTGCCGGCTCTTCGTCGACGCCCAAGGCTGATGCGTTCGCCGGACTGCCCTCGATGGATACTGATTCGTTCGGGCAAGCTCCGCATGCTCCGGCTGCTGCGACGGACAAGTCCAAGGTCGCGGCGACATCGAGCCCGGCCCCTGCTGCAGCGCCGGCCGTGCCGAACCCATTTGCTGACCCCGTCCCCACTCCACCAAGTGCACCTCCTGCTGCCAATGTTGCGGGAATGCCGCCGGCGAGCCGCAGTGGGCAGGGCGTCGTCACTCAAGTTGGCGGAGCGGCACCGCTCGACGCCGGCGTAGGCTTGGCCGCGGCAACGACCACTGCCGCCGCGCCACCACAAACCAACGGATTCGATGTCGAGCAGCCGGTGAAGCTCAGCCCGCCGGTCGACGTTCCGGACGGGCAGGTGGTCGCCGCGTCCGACTCGGGCGCCAACGGCGCGCGTGCGTCGCAGGTTTCGGCGACAGGCTCGACGACGCCTGCTGCCCCCGCTGCGACGACGACGGCTCCTCCCGACAAACAACAATCCACCCTGGCGAGCCTGCCGAGCCGATTGCTGGGAGCGATCAACCCGCTGCCCGGCGGGAACGGCTCGCGTAACGTGTCGCTGCCGGCAAACTGGCACGACGAGTTGCAAAAGATCGTGACGGTCGCCGCCACCGAGGCCGGTCAAACGTCCGTGGGCAGCTCGGACGCGGAAAAACTCGCCTACATTCAGAAGCAGGTCAACCTGCGGATGCTCTATCTGCTCTCCGGCCAGCCGACCCGTTCGCTCGAGCCGATTGCCGGGCTCGATCCGGCCGACCAGGAATTCTGGCAGGAAGTCTTTTGGGGCATGTCGAGCTACTTCGACCGCAACACCATCGCCGATCCGCGTGACCGGGCCACGCAGACCATCGCCCAATTGCGTGCCGCCGTGCACAAGCTGCAGGAGAAGTCGAAGCTCGAGCTGCGGAACGTGGCGTTCTGCAACAAGATCGTCAACTTCGGCAGCTACGAGCGGTTTAAACGCGACGAGTTCACGGCCGGCCAGCCGGTGCTGCTCTATGCCGAAGTCGAGAACTTCAAGAGCGAGCCGACGTCCGACGGCCCGTATCGTGCCATGCTCAAGTCCACGATCGAAATCTTCGACGCCCGCGGCACACTGGTGCAGACCATGCCCTTCCCGGCTAACGAGGATCTCTGCGCCAGCCCGCGCCGCGACTATTACAACAGCTACGAGTTCTCGATCCCGCAGGGAATCGCGCTCGGCCCGCATCAGCTCAAGCTGACAGTTGAGGACCAGCTGAGCCAGAAGGTGGCCTCTTATACGGTCAACTTCACCGTGAAGTAGGTGCGGACGGGAATCGTTCACGATCGAACTCTCCACGTCGAGGTCGCGCGAGCCGCCGCTTGCGGTCGAACCTGCGGCCCCCTGGCTGTGTCCGTCTCGCCGTCTGATCTTGCCGACCGCGAAAAGCGGGATTGTGCCCAGCGTCTTGGGCTAAGAGAATCAGTCAGGCGATTGGGAATTGGCCCGGCCGATGTGGCGGGGCCGCAACCAGCATTCTGCAGCGCCGATTTTTCTGCGGCAGCGATTGCGGGGGAAGAGCCTTGGAAGCGTCCGGGCGGCAACTCGAAGTGCTCAAGAGCGCCTGCCCGCTCGACTGTCCCGACAGCTGCAGTCTCGACGTAACGGTTCGCGATGGGCGCGTGGCTGCCCTCGACGGAAATCACGCCAACCCGATCACGGCCGGTTTCATTTGCGGCAAGGTCCGGCACTTTCACGAACTGATGTACGGGCCCGACCGCGTGCTCTATCCGGCCGTCCGCTTCGGACCCAAAGGGAGCGGCGAATTCCGGCGCGTCAGCTGGGACGAAGCGCTCGAGCGGATCGTGAGCCGGCTGACCGAAATCCGCGACCAATTCGGCGGCGAGGCGATTCTGCCCTACTGCTACGGCGGCTCCAATGGGTGGCTGACGCAAAACGGCCTGGATGCCCGCTTCTTCCATCGACTGGGCGCCTCCCAACTGGCGCGCACGCTGTGCGCGATGCCGGCTTCGACGGCGGTGAGTGGACTCTATGGACGGATGCCCGGCGTCGCTTTCGAGGACTATCCGGCCGCACGGCTGATCGTGCTCTGGGGCGTCAATCCGGCTGCGACGGGAATTCATCTCGCGCCCTTCATCAAGGAGGCGCAGGCCCGCGGAGCGAAGATCGTCGTCGTTGATCCGCGACGCACACAGTTCGCGCGGCGAGCCGATCTGCATTTGGCCGTACGGCCGGGAGCCGACCTGCCCGTCGCGCTGGCCATCATCCGTTGGCTCTTCGACACGGGGCGGGCGGACCTCAAATTTCTCGAGGCCCACTCGCGAAACTGGGAAAAACTTCGCGAGCGTAGCCAGCCGTGGACACCGGAGCGAGCCGCCGAGATCGCCGGCATCCGCGCCGAAGAAATCACCATGCTCGCCGAGCTGTATGCTGACTCGCAGCCAGCGGTCATTCGCTGCGGTTGGGGAATCGAGCGGAACGTGAACGGCGGCTCGGCGATCGCGGCAGTGCTCGCGTTGCCGGCCGTCGCGGGAAAGTTCGGCGTGCGGGGTGGTGGCTTCACGATGAGCCAGGGAGCCGCCTGGGACGTCGATGCCATGGCCGGAGCCGCCGCGCCCGCGGTCGCGACGCGGATCATCAACATGAATCTCTTGGGCGAAAGCCTGCGGCCCGAGTTTCAGCCGCCCATCCGGGCGCTCTTTGTCTACAACTGCAATCCGGTCGCCACGGTCCCCGAACAAAACAAAGTTCGCGCGGGCCTGCTGCGCGAAGACTTGTTGACGATCGTTCACGAACAAGTGATGACTGACACGGTCCCGTATGCGGATGTCGTGCTGCCGGCGACCACGTTCCTCGAACACACCGAAGCGCGTCGCAGTTACGGCGCGATGATTGCGCAATTCACGAAGCCGGTCGTCGAGCCGGCCGGGGAGGCGCGGTCGAATCATTGGTTGTTCGGCGAGCTTTGCCGTCGCCTCGGGCTGACGCGGCCCGGCGATCCCGAAACCGAAGCGGAAGTCGTGCAAGCCATCGTCGCGACCTCGTCCTCCGCTGCGAAGTTGACCGAGTCGTTTGCGACGACCGGTCGATCCGAACCACCTTGCGGCACGCGACCGATGCCCTTTGTTGACGTCTTTCCCGGCAAGCCGGATCACCGCGTCGACCTGTGTCCCGAGTTCCTCGATCGTCAAACATCGAAGGGGCTCTACGCGTATCATGCGGTCGCGACAAACGAAGAATTCCCACTGACGCTGATCTCGCCCTCGAACACCCATGCCATCTCCTCGACGCTCTATCAGCTCTTTCGCGAGTTAGTGCCGGTCGAGATTCATCCGGGCGATGCACGGGAGCGGGGCATCGCCGACGGTAATGCGGTGCGCGTGTTCAACGGATCCGGCGAAGTGCGATGCTCGGCGAAGCTCAACGGCGATCTGCGCCCCGGCCTGGCGTCGCTGCCCAAGGGGCTGTGGGCCCGCCACACGCAGAACGGCCAAACCGCTAACGCCCTCGCGCCCGACACGCTGTCCGATCTGGGCGCGGGCGCCTGCTTCAACGACACGCGCGTGCAGATCGAACGCGTGGAGGCACCGCTGGCCGCGGAATCGACCGCGGGCGGCGTCCGCCGTTAGAGGCCGCCGTCGCTGCCATTCAGAGCCGGCCGCACCCCTGCCTTGCCGCGGGGATTCGCACCGGTCGCTCGCCGTCCCGGAAGCAGCCGAACTCCTGACCGGGCGATCGCCGCTCGTTGACTTGGATTTTTTGCACCCTTATTCTGGAGCTGCTCACCACTCTCCCCATGCCCGTTGCGGTCTGCCGCGCAAATCGGCGTCGCCCGTCCGACAACTTGAGCCAAGGAAACTCGATCATGCGCCGGTCGATGTGTGGCCCGTTTTCCCCTTTCGTGTTGGTCGCCGCTGCCGTGGCCTGCTCTCTGGCTGGCTGCAACGACGCCTCCAAACCCTCGGCTTCCAGCGAGCCCAAGGCCGCCGACGGAAAGACAGTCGCGACCCAGGCGACTGCGGACGCCGCTCCTGCCGGTACGAAGGACTTCAAGCGGATCATCATCCTGGAAAACGACAACTCCCCCTTCTGGGACGCGGCCCGGGCCGGCCTGCAGGATGCGGAGAGTGAGCTGAAGCTTCGGCAGCGCGGCCTGCGGGCCGTGTTGGAAATCAACAACGGCACCCCGGCCGGACAGGTTGAGAAGCTGCAACAGTTCGGTGCCGAGTCGGACATCGTGGGCATCGGTGTCTCCGCCGTCGATGCCGACAACTCGGCCGTCGCCGACGAGCTGCGGAAGCTCCAAAAGAAAGGCGTGAAGATCGTCACGATCGACTCCGACGTCGATCGGACCAAGTTCCGCGATTGCCGCTTCGCCTTCATCGGCACCGAAAACCGGATCGGCGGCCATGAGCTGGGTGTCTGTGCCAAGGGGCTGCGTCCGTCGGGAGGCGGCTACGTCACGTTCGTCGGCCGTTCGGGAGCTCAGAATGCAATCGAGCGGATCGAAGGTTTTTATGGCGGGGCTGGGGAGAAGTTCCAGGCGCTCGACCATATGGTCGACGACGTCGACCTGGCCCGGGCACGCGACAACGTCCGCAACGCCATTCAAAACCATAAGGGCAAGCTGACGACGCTGGTCGGCATCTGGTCGTACAACGCGCCGGCGATCACCGACGTCGTCAAGGAAATGGGCAACCGCAGCGACTTCACGATCGTCGCCTTCGACGCCGAGCCGATTGCCATCGAGGAAATCGGCAAGGGGAACATCGACGCGATGGTCGTGCAGAACCCCTATCAGATGGGTTATCAGGGCGTCCACCTGATGGCGGCCCTCTACGAGAACGATCAGAAGACGGTCAAGGAGCTGCTGCCTCATCATGGCGAGCCGAACGGCGACATCTATGACACCGGGCTGAAGGTCGTAGTTCCCAACAGCCAATCGCCGCTCAAGCGGGAGATGTTTGGCCCCAAGACCGAGTTTCTTACGCTCGACATCTTCAAGGCCTGGCTGGACAAGTACCGCCTCAAGGGATCGTAGGACTCATGGTCGATCCCTCCGCGGGCGATCGCGACCCGCTGCGCTTTCTGCGCCGACACGAGACGGCTCTGTTCCTGGCACTGTTGCTGGTGGTCGGTCTGACCACGTTGTTCGACTCGCAGCACAACTATTGGAACAGTCCCTGGACCAACGGCACCCTGCTCTTGCGGCAGACGTCGCTCCTCGGCATTTTCGCGCTGGGGTCGGCGGTCGTCATCATCGCCGGCGGGATCGATCTCTCGTCGGGGGCGGTGATTTGCTTCAGCGGCACCATCTGCGCCTCGCTCTTGTTACTGCTGGCCCCCGATCGCATGCGGGGGGGCGAAGCGCTGATTGGATTGCCCGTCATTGCCGTGGCCATCGTCGGCACGCTGATCATTGGATTCTTGATCGGCAGCCTGCACGCCTGGCTGATCACCGTGGTGCGGCTGCCGCCCTTCATCGCGACGCTGGCGACGCTGGTGGGGCTCAGAAGTTTTGCCTGGGCCATCTGTGGGAACGTAACGCGGGTGAGCTTGGGCGCGAGCAGCAGCCAAATTCAGGTGTTCGACCCGCGTTTTCGGTATCTGGCGACTTCGATCTGGATTCCGGCCGTCATTTTCGTACTGCTGGCAATCGGTTCGTGGGTGATGCTCAGTCGAACGGTGCTGGGGCGTCACTTGTATGCGCTCGGCGGCAACGAAGACGCGGCCCGGCTCAGCGGCGTGCGAACCGATCGGCTCAAGTGGTTCGCGTACTGCTTCAGTGCCGTCCTCTCGTCGATCACGGGCATCCTTTACATCTGTGAAGTGAGTGTGGCCGACCCGCAGTCGCTCGGCATGGGCTATGAGCTCAATGCGATTGCCGCGTCCGTCGTCGGCGGCTGCAGCCTGCAGGGGGGCGTCGGCTCGATCGAGGGAACCGTCCTGGGGACGATCTTTCTGCGGGCCGTCATCGCCGGCGTGGCCAGCGTGATCAAGGTTCAATCGAAGGTTTACGAAGGACTGATTGTCGGCGTCGTCGTCGTCTTAGCCGTCGCCCTCAGCGAGACGGCTCGCTTTCGAGGTCGCAAAGGCTTTTTCGACGGCGCCTTGGGGTTGGTGGCGGCCGTCAATCTCTCGCTGTTTGCCGGCGTGATGGCCGCGCTCGTCGGGCCGACATTGGGCGACGGCTGGACCACGCTCAACGGAACGGTCCTGGGCATTTGGACGGCCGGATCGCTGTTCGCGATCTTGCTCTTTGTCCGCAGCGGACTGCTGGGAATGCGACGCCGGATCGGTGCCGTGATCCTGGGATTGGCCGTGATCGCCACCTATTTTTCCCTCGACCGGGGCCTGCCCGCGTACCAACTGCACGCGGCGACGTCCGCTGTGACAAACGCCGGCGGAAAGATCAGCACGGCAGACAACGGCGAGCTGCGCGTTGATTTCAGCGGCACCGGACTCGATGACGCGGCCCTCAAGCGGCTGGCCGACTCGCTGTCGTCGCTGCATGTGACGGACCTGTCTCTGGCGGGCACGAGCGTCAGCGACGACGGCTTGGACGCGCTCAGCAACCTGACCTCACTCAAGCGGATCGACGTCAGCCAGACTCGGGTGACCCGCGCGGGCACTCGCGGACTGGGCCGCGCCCTGCCGGACGTCGACATCACCCAGTGAAACAAGAATCATGACACGGTGAACCTGGAAACCATGCCGGCCGATGCCCCGCTGATCTCGATCGAAAACGTCACGAAACGCTTCCCAGGCGTGGTGGCGCTCGACGGCGTCTCGTTCGACGTGCGGGCCGGCGAGTTCCACGCGGTGGTCGGCGAGAATGGGGCGGGCAAAAGCACGCTGATGAAAATCCTCTCCGGCGTCATTCCCGACTATGAGGGGACGCTGCGGATCAACGGGCAGGAGGTCCATTTTGCCAACACGCGCAAGGCCGAGGCCGCCGGCATCTCCATCATTCACCAGGAATTGAATCTGGTCGAAGACTTGTCGGCAGCGGCCAACGTCTTTTTGGGACGCGAACGCCGCACGGCCTTGGGCCTGTTGGACGACCGGGCCATGCAGCGGGCGGCCGCGACGCTGTTTGCCGAGCTGGAGTGCAATATCCGCCCCGACCTGCCGGTGCGCCGGCTCCGCGTCGGCGACCAGCAACTGGTCGAGATCGCCAAGGCCCTGTCGCAGGACGCGTCGATCTTGATCATGGACGAGCCGACGAGTGCGCTCACAGAATCGGAAGTCGAGCGGCTGTTCCGCATTATCGAGCGGCTCTTGGCCCGCGGGGTGACGATCGTCTACATCTCGCACAAGCTCGACGAAGTCTTCCGCCGCTCGGATCGGATCACCGTGCTCCGCGACGGCAAGCACGTTCGCACGCAGGCTCGCAGCGAAACCAGCCCCCGCGAGCTGACGCACTTGATGGTCGGCCGGGAGATCAGCGGCTTTCGTCATGCGGAGGGACGCACTGCCGGCCCCGTGGTGCTGGAGGTCGACTCGCTCTCGCTGCCGTGGACCGGGCACGCACGGTCCTGGCGGCTGCGGAACGTCAGCTTTACGTTGCGGCGGGGCGAAGTCCTGGGCGTCGCCGGATTGATGGGGGCCGGTCGCACCGAGCTCTTGGAATGCCTGTTCGGCACGTCGCCCGAGCCGCCCGTCGGCCGGATCGTGCTCGACGGCAAGCAGGTCCACTTCGGCTCCCCGGCCGACGCCAAACGGGCGGGCGTGGCCCTGGTCACCGAGGACCGCAAGCGGCTGGGACTCTTTCCCCAGATGAACGTTCGCGAAAACATCACTGTCTGCATGCTTGAGGAAGCGGCGACGGCCACGGTGATTTCCGCCCGCAAAGAGCGGCACGCCGCCCGCGAGTCGATCGACCTGTTGAGCATCAAAACTCCGGGGACCGAGGTCGCCATCACCGGCCTCAGCGGCGGCAACCAGCAGAAGGCGATCATCGCCCGCTGGCTCCGCACGCGGCCCAAAGTGTTGTTGCTCGACGACCCGACCCGCGGCGTCGACGTCGGCGCCAAGGCCGAACTGTATCGCGTGATCGATCGCCTCTGCCGCGACGGGCTGGGAATCGTCGTCACGTCGAGCGAGCTGCCCGAGCTGATCACGCTCTGCGACCGGATCCTGGTCCTCTGTGAGGGACGTCTCACCGGCACGTTCGCCCGCGGCCAGTTCACCGAGCAAGCGCTGATGGAAGCCGCCACGCGACGCGAGGCGTAAGGGCAGGTGACATCGCCCCGGCCGTCACGGCCGGCAGTCCACGCTCTGCTGAGTCACCGATCGGCTTAGCGGTGCTTCGACGTTTGGCTCATCAGCAGCGATCGCTGGTAATCCTGAAAGCTGACTTTCTTCAGCTCGTGACGGGAGATCATCCCGTCCCACTGACGGACGAGCTCGCGATCGCGCTCGTTGAGTTCCCAATAGATGTGGTGTTGGGCCCGCACGCTTGGCGACTCGCCGCCGGCGATCGTGAAGCTGACGTCGACCGGAACCAGCTTCGCTTCGCGCAAGGCCGCATCGAGGGCCAGCCGCTGCTCGGGCAGAATGGCTCCGGGCTGCAGAATGTAATTGAGCCGCACGATCCAGTCGGCATAGTTCAAGTAGGCGAACGCGTGGGTCGGCGTGGGGGCGGGCGCGGCCAGCACCGTGTAACCGAAGAACTTGCTCTTCAAATCAATCTGCGGCCCGGCGTTGGTCTGCGTGATCGACTTTTCGAACTGCGGGTTGAACTGAAAGAGGATCTGCTCGATCGCGCTTTCGTTCGGTTTGGCTTCGGCCTGCAGCACCTGCAAGTGGTCGTTGAGCGCCCGGCGAGCGAGGTCGAGCATGCGATTGACTTCGTCCATGTGGACCTCGGTCATCCGCCGCTGCCGCGTGTTCATCAGCGTGAACTGCCCGTGGGCCGCATCGAAGATGATCAGCTCGCCCAGATGGGGAATGAAGTCGTACGTCTTGCCCGCGTGAAACAGCGTGATGCTCTGCATCAGCTCGCGCGGCTCGCCGCGGCCGACCGCATAGAGCGTCGTTTCGACGTGGAAGTCCTGGGCCGTCGCGGTTGCCGGGAACAACAAGCTGGCTGCCAGCACTCCGCAAGCGAAAGTGAGCGAGATACGCATGGCGATCGATCCTTCGAGCAGGTCGGTGGGAACGGGCTCGCGCCGGAGTCGGTGCGGCAGTCGGCAGCCGGACGTGATTTGAGAGGGAGGAGGAGACGTGTGGACCGGACGTTACCCGCGCCGATCGGGGCCAACAAGCCGATTCGGCCGGAATTCGGCTCGCGGGAAGCGTGACTTTCGGCGGCAGGACAAAGACCGGCAGACCCTGCCGATCGGCGGCCTATTTCGCAGGCGGATTGCCGGCCGAGGCTGAAAATGATGCCGCGTTGTGGCGGCCGGCCAGTTGTTCTCCCAACTCGCGGCCGTAGGCGAAGAGTGCGGGCGTGCCCCCGGTGTGGACGAAGACGACTTTGTGCTGCGACGTCAGCCGACCGCGACGCACGTCGTCCAACAGCGCGCACATGGCCTTGCCGGTATAGACCGGGTCGAGCAGCAGGCCCTCGGTGCGAGCCAGCAGGCTAATGGCGTTGAAGGTCGCCTCCGTCAGTTTGCCGTAGCCGGGTGCAATGTAATCGAGTGTGATGTCGATGTCCTCAGGCGTGAGTCGCGTCTTGAGTCCCAAGCGCTCGGCTGCTTCGTTGGCGATCTGCGCCATGTCGGTCGGAATGTCCCACTCCCAACGCACGTAGGCCACGTTCCGCACAGGGAACTTCTGGCCGAGCGCCCGACAGCCGAGCGTCAGGCCGCCCCCGGTCGAGCCGGAGGAGGAGACGTAGATCGCATCGGGCACAAAACCTTCGGCCGCCGACTGCTCGACAATTTCGGCCGCACACTCGACGTAGCTGATCGCCGCCAGCGGCGTGACAATCGCGCGGTCCCAGCGAAAGACTTTGCGCCCCTGGGCGTGAAACCGATCGGCCGCCTCGATGATCTGGCGGTTGAGGTCTTTGCCCATGCCGCCGTCCACGATCTCGTAGCTCGCGCCGAACAAGTTGTCGAGCAGGAAATTCCCTTCGAGCGCGACGGGACCGGTCTTCGAGTCCCGCGTCAGCACGAGGTGGCAGTCGAGGCCGGCTTTGGCACAGGCGGCCGCCGTCTGCCGGCAGTTGTTGCTCTGCACCAGGCCGCCCCAGACAAACAAGTCGGCTCCGCGCCGCAGCGCCTCGGCCATCACGAACTCGTTGTGCCGCGCCTTATTGCCGCCGATGGCCAGCCCCGTGCAGTCGTCCCGCTTCATGAAGATGGCGGGGCCGCCGACCGCCGGCGAAAAGCGAGGCAGGTGCTCCAGCGGCGTTGGCCGATGGGCGAGCCGATAGCGAGGCTGCTGATCGATCTGCTGGCGGAGTTCTTTGACGTCCATGACGGTGCCACCACCCAGTTCGTTTCGGCGGGACAAGTCCGGACCAGTCCCGTCCCGTCTACGAGAGTGTCCGGACCTGCTGTCCGGACTGGCCACGAAAGTGTCCGGACCGACGAGTCCGGACCAAACCAACCTGTCCGGACCAGACCGACCTGTCCGGTTCTCCGGTTGTACAAGATCTGGACACCGGAGGGGATGGCCGCGCCGCGCGGTGGGGATCTTTTTGGGCTCCTTTCGTGAGGGTGGAAGTGAGTGGAATTCAATCCCGTCCCAACCTCGATGTTACCGTCCCGAGCTTCATCCCGGTCCCACCGGATTTCTCACCACAAAGACACGAAGGCACTAAGGTCAGGCCCAAGCAAATCGTTCTGCCTTTCTTGGTGCCTTCGCTTCGTGGTGAATGTCTCCGATGCTTGTTGTCTCGGGTGCGTCTCAATCAATCCCGTCCCGATACCTCCGTCCCGACCCACGGGTCCCACGTTCGTGTCCCGTCCCGGCTTGCCGGGGATCTTTCGCCTCCCTTAGTGAAAAAGGCTCCCCACCACCGGCGGGGATCCTTTTTCATTCCCGCCGGGGATCCTTGCCCCCGCCGGCCAGTTTCCGCCCACAGCCACGCTATGGCGCACCCATGCGAAGTGTCCGGACCTGACTCGTGTCCCGGTGTACTTGTCCCGTCCCAGGGGGTGGGTCAGCAATTCTGTGGGTCAACTTCCTGGTGAAACAAAGTGTCCCGACCCACCGACCCACCGGACAGTTTCTGATCGCTCGTCTGCAGGTCAGTCGTTCAAGGAAACGCCGAGCGACCGATCCGCCGCCACCTGCCATAGCGCGAGGACAGCCCAGACCGGATCCGTGTTCCGCTCCATGCGCAAGACGGATCAATTCATCGTACGCCGGGAAAATCGGGCGGCCCAGACGGTGTTTCCACGTGCGTGGAAACAACCCGAAAGATTTTTTCGGGCGGCCAGATCACTGAAAGCAACGCGGCCTTGGGGACCTGACGCAACGGGCCAATTGCCGGGGGCTATTCGACTTCCGTCACCACGCCGTCAGCCGTCAGTTCGACGTCGCGAACCTTGCCTTTTTTGTCCTTGCCGCTGATCTCGTAGCTGCCGTCGGCCCGCTTCGTCGCTCGGTCGAACTTGACGTCGGGCAGTTTCTCTTGGGACGTCTTCAAGATCGACGCGGGCACCTCTTCTAATGGAATCGGCTTGCCGGGTGCTTCGGCGCAGTCCACGAATCCAGTGAGCAGAACGATCGCCAGCGAGGTGCGGATCACAGGTCGTCTCCCATGGTCTCTCCGCCGGCGCGGGTGGCTAGCGCGTTGAATGTCGCGCGGTCGATGGAGCTCGACACGAATCCCACGTGACCGTCCGCAAAGAGAAAATTCGCCCCCATGCTGTGCAGGCTGGAGAAATCGTTGCACTCAAGTCCCGACCCGCTCGGCGGTCCCTCGGACGTGTGGCCCAGCACCATGCCCGAGGCGTTCTGCACGGTGGGCAGCGCGGGCGAGCCGGGAGGCGGAAAGAGCGATGCATCGGTCACCGCCCCGACCCACGTCGCGTTGCACCAGGTCTTCGACCGTTCGCCGACCAAGAGCGTGGTGCTCGTCCCGTCGGTCACGTCGCGGATCGCGATCTTGCTGTCGCGGAAGAACATGCCCTCGCCGTCCACGCCCGGCTCCGTCACGCCGAACACGCCGACATAATTGGCCGACGCGATATCGCAGATGGTGGCGAGCGGATTGCCGAGCGTGTCGCGTTTGACGACGGTCCAGGTGTCTTTCGACACGTCCGACGGGCAGACAAACACGCTGAGGACGTTGACGCGGGCCGACGCATTGGGCGCCGTCATGAGTGCAGGTCGGGAGGTTATGACTAGCAACCGGTGCTTTTCCAGCGTGAGCAGCTCGAGAGATTGTCTTCTCTGGCGCGAGCTTCTTTGGCGGATGTCACCCCGCGTCCGCCGAGTAGAGAGGGCTCGTCGACAGGGCGGTTCCTCTTTCGCCGAATTGCGATCGCCAAAAAGCTGAGCCCACCGCGTCTTTGATCCGCGCGGTGGGCTCGATGTCGCCGGAAGGTCACTTTTTCTCGGCGGGTCCGCACTTTCGGCTAGAAGTGCGTTTCATTCGCCGTGCTTGCGCGCGGGCCCTGCCAGCAACCAGACGTCCAGTGACCACAGCCCTGCTCCGACGATCAGCAAGAAGATCGACCCAAGCAACATTGACCCATCCACGCGCGACTCGTGGACCGCCTTCCACAGGCCGTCCTTGAACAGGATGGGGATCTTGGTCGTGCCAATGGCGACCAACATGTTGACGATGAGGGGAATCGTCGCCAGGCGCGTCAAAAGGCCGACCAGGAGCAGCGTGCCTCCGACGATTTCGACCACGCCGACGAAGGGAGCCATGACCTCCGGGAGCGGGATGCCGATTTTGACGAAGCGGCCCACTCCCAGTTCACTTGGCAGCAGGAATTTTTGGATCCCTTCGGTCAGAAAGACGCCCCCGACAATGAGCCGAACCAGGATCGTCGAGCGAGGCGCCTGAGTTCTGAGGGTCCGGGTGAGGAAGCTCATAAACGATCCGCCGACTGGCGAACGACGAGGGCTGGAAGTTCTGATGCTCCGCGACGTGGTCCAGTTAGGTTCGTCCACGGCAACGGCGGAGCTGCGGCCGTCACGTTGGATTGCAGCGCCTCCTCGGACACGGCGGCTTTCCTCGGTCGACGGACCGCGGGCAACGTTCTGCTTGAGTTCGTATTCCATCGTTTTTTCCTTTTCTTTCGATTCGGACAGGAACCGGCACGCATGTGCTGGGGGCTCGCCGGTTTGGCGGCCTGATTGTGTTGATCCAACAGACTTAACCGCGCCGGAACGACGAATATTCCCGTTTGTAACTCGGAATTCCTTGTGGGAATAAAAAGCGGCGAGATTCGGTATGGCGTCGCGCAGCGGTGCGTGCTGCGGCTTGCGCCGGCAAAAATATTGGATGGCGCCGACGTCATCGATTGCATGACGCCTCGATGTTTTGGCCACCGATTCTTTGCTGAGGCCGTCGCAACCGAGCTTGAAGCTTGCTCCGACCGCATGAACGGCGCGCCCGCTTGATGCGGACGCAGCGCCCCCATGCGTTGCCCGCGTCAGACACTCATTGAAGCGCGACAACCAGTGACGGCCGCTTTCTCCAAGAACTCTTCTGCCTCGATCCGGGAATAAAGTCGGCCGCGCTCCGGTTAAAGATCCCAGAGGCCGGTTTTGAAGAGAACGACCCGCTGGAAAGAGTTGCAATCGGGAGCATGCCATGTACCACAGCATCGAATTTAGGCGGGATCTGCTGGCCGAGCTCGACATCCCAGGCGAAGGCCGGACGCCGCGGGTCCTGATCGACAAAGGGACGCGACTCAAGGCAGAAATCCGGCCGTATGTCGTGGAGTCGACGAAAGGTCCGATCGAGGTCGCGGACTTGTTGCTGGAAGACGACACGGTTGCTCGCACCGTAACCTTCGCGTCGTTCCATTTCCTCGACGAGTAGGCAGTGGTACTCCCTCATCGTCGACATCACGAGATAGCACGATTTGGGTCGGGCGACGAAAAAGACTGTGCTCGGCATCGAAGAATCACGGTCGCTGGAAGAGCCAATGCTGGACGAGCCGATGATTGAATCCGAACGCGATCTTGCGAAGAACATCGCTGTGGCGCGAGCTTTCATCTATCACCTTAGCGCCGCGACCCGCGGACAAATTCGTGGCCTCGAAGTCGATTGCGACGGCGAGGTCGTGACGATTCGTGGCGAGGTCGACAGTTCCGATCTCAAAGCCCTCGCATTCAACGCGGCCGTGATCGAGGCACGAAACGCCGGCGGCTTGCTATTCGACTTGCAAGTTGAAGTTGCGCCGCCACCTGAGAGCCAGGGAGTCACGCCACCGTGAGAGACATCTTGAGCCATTCATCCGCTTGCACGGCAATCTTCACGGCCGTTCTGATTTTTGTCGGCGGCGTTTCCACCTATGACGGCTACCTCGTCGTTCGAACTGGGAACATGATCCGGGACTTCGAGAAGAATCCGGTTGGACGGTACTTGATCGACAGCAACGACGGCGATCCTGCCTTGTTTCTGCGGGTCAAAGCGGCCGGAACCATTGTTGCACTCAGCTCGCTGGTGGCGTTGCGGAAGCGATCACGACGATTGGCAGATCCCGTCGCCGTCGGCTTGGTGTTCTTTCAAAGCGGACTGCTCATTTTCCTGGAGAGTGTCTAGAGGTGGCAACTCGGAACGAATTGTGGCCTATGGAGAGCCGACAACGTAGTCGGCTCAGAGACCTTCAAATTACGAAGGGAGCAATCATGAGCCTTCGAATGAAGGGACTACTGGAGTTCGCAGCCCTGGTCATGGCCTGCGGCTTGCTGTTCCGTCAAACGGCGAGCAGCGTTGTGTTTGCCCGCGGTGGCGGCGGCGGAGGTGGACGGGTGGAGGCGGCGGCTTCCGGGGCGGCGGAGGATTTCGTGCTGGCGCGGCATTTCGTGGCGGCTTTGGCGGAGGCTTTAACCGCGGGTCCGGATTCGGCCGGGGGTTTAATGGCAGAAGCGGATTTGACCGTGGATTTGGCTTTGGCCCTGGCTTTGGATACGGCGGCTTTGGCTATCCGTATTTCGGCTATGGCTACGCTGGCGCCTACGGCTATCCGTACCTCGGCTACGACTACCCGCTTTACTCCTCTTACGGCGGCCCTGGAATGGGTGGGGCCGTCTACGGCGGAACGTATTACTGATCGCCGCCGGTCGGTTGCGAACTTAGAGTGGGCCGAGTCCGACGGGCTTTTCGGTTGCGCGCTGATCGCAGCTCGGCGAGACAAGGTCTAGCGTTGTTTCGACTACCGAAGCGCCGCAAACCCCAGCTCGGCACCCGTGGATCGCCCGCTCGATGACGATGGTCAACAAGTACTACTTCTGACTGTCCGACGCGGATCGTTAGCAGCCACGGCCTGGGATGCTGTGAGCGACAGGCATCCACTTCCCAGATGAGTTCCTGGGTAACACGTCTCAACAGAATTCGACTTCAACCAGCGAAAAGTCGTCCTTGAACTCTGGGGAGCCTTGAAGCGCTCGGGCTTGGCGCAGCACGCGGTCGACGCGGGAGTCTTGCTCGTTGGCGACGTGGGCGAGCATGTCGACCAAGCCGTTGACGTTGAGCAGGCCACCCTCAGGCATATCGATATCCGAGACTCCGTCGCTGTAAACGTACAACCGGCTGCCGGAGGGAATTTTCTCGCTGCGCGTCTCGAACGTCGCCTCATCCGACGCCCCGATCATCAAGCTCGGCAGTCCCAACTTGATGTGAGCGCGCGGGTGACCGTTGAACATGAGGGCGGGTGGATGGCCGGCGCTTGAGTAGTTCAGGGTGCGCGACGTCGCGTCAAAAACGCCGTACCAGATCGTGAAGAACTTATTGTCGTTTTCCTCCATCGGAAATGCTCGGTTGAGGCCGGCCAGGACCTCGGCTGGCTCGTGGAAACGCACCTCATTCAGGACCTGGCGGCGCAAGATGTTGTAGACCGCGATCGACAAGAGAGATGCGCCGACACCGTGGCCGCAAACGTCGTGCAGGTAAATGGCGAGATGGCGCTCGTCGAGCCAATGGTAGCCAAACATGTCGCCGCCAAGCTGCGACGAAGCCAGGAAAGCCCAATCGGTGCGAATGGGACCTTGCAGTTTCGGCGGTAAGAGGGAACGGATGTAAGCTGCCGCTTCCGCCAGCTCGGCCCTCAGTTGTTTTTGGGTCGTCAGCAGAGCGTCTTTGGTGTCGATCAGTTCCCGTTGAGCCTGGATGAGATCGATCATGTTCAGCTCGTGCTCAGCCAGAGCGGCAAGGTGAGAGAGTGTGGCCTGCTCGGCCGTGCTGAGCGTGCGCGGCGTGGGGGCCGCCACACAAAAGGTCCCCACACAATGGCCGCCAGGCCCGTTCAGGGGATGGCCTGCGTAGAAACGGACCTTCGGCGGGTTGACGACGAGAGGATTGTCTCGAAAACGCTCATCGTTGTGCGTGTCGGGGATGATGAGAGGTCCGTCGTGGACGATGGTGTGAGCGCAAAAGGAGACATCGCGTCCGGTCGAATCGAACTGCAGCCCGCACTTCGCCTTGAACCACTGCCGGTCGGCGTCCACTAACGCGATATAGGCGATGGGCACGTCGAAGACACCGGCCGCGAGCCGCACAATGCGGTCGAAACGTTCCTCCGGCGGCGTGTCCAGGATCTGCAGGGCGCGCACGTCTGCCAGACGCTCGGTTTCGTCGACCGGGATGGGAGCGGGAATCATGGCGGACCTCGTTGGGCGACCAACTCCTGCGCAGGCAAATCTCAGTGATTCTACCGCCGGTTCGCGCTCATGGCTCCGGCACGAACATCTGATGCCAATCAGGTGCCCGGGGTGACGTCCAACCGCTGTCGAAAGTCGGCTGCGAACTCGCGCAGCTCGCTCGGATTGAGGTCCGAAATCACCCAACAGACGCGACCACTTCCAGTCCAATGAAGCATTGAGTAGCCGCGAGACGTCAGCTCTTCGATCCCCGACTTTGCCGGCTCCGATGTCGGCCAGGCAAACACGTTGATCACGTGCTTTCGCTTCCGATAGACGTAGGCGGCGACGGGGTGCACATCGAGCACGTCCATCCGGCCGCCGACCAGCTCAAAGCCGTGGTCGCTCAAATCGACGACCGGTGCGGAAAAATCAAGCTTGCCGCTGAAGAAGGGCTTCACGGTATGGCGGTCGCTGGATCTCACATCGACGAGGTGCTCGGCCTGTAGTGATCGGAGATGTGCCGCGGTGACGTCGCTCGCGAGCAACTCCTGAGAGGGCTTGCCGAACCACGTGGACCGCCCAATCTCGAACGCGACAGCGGCAAGCAGCGTTGCCGCGACGACGGCCAGTGCGAAACGCCGCTGCCAATCCGAGATGACCGTCGGACGTTGGGATGGCAGCAGGGCGGCCTGCACGCGCTCTTTGAGCGCCGCGGGAGCGGCCATTCGCAATTCCGACTGGGCGAGGATCTTGCTGAGACGTTGGACTTGGGTACGGCTCTCGTTGCAGGCGACGCAATGGCTCAGGTGCTCGACGATCTGAAGGCTTTGGACGGCGTCCAGCTCGCCGTCCAGGTACGGGTGTAGGAGTAGGCGGGCTTGCTCGCAATTCATGGCGCGCCCCCTGCTTCCCCAAGCGATTGATTCGCGGCCCGCGAGACGATCCCTGCGCTTGGTGCTGGCTTCGGTGACGCCACTGGTGAATCGCCCGCGCCGGCCGCCTGCTTGACGAGGGCCTGGTGTAATTGCTGGCGGCCGCGGGAGAGCCGCGACATCACGGTCCCCATTGGAACCTCGGTCACGACGGCAATTTCCTTGTACGAAAGTTGCTCGAGTTCACGCAACACGATTACTTCGCGCAGATCGGGAGCAAGCTGGCCCAGGGCGTCTTTGACGACCTGGCGGTCGACGTCCACCTGCAGGGCCGACTCCGGCTGCGGGGCATCCGAGGCGATTTCGAGCATGTCTTCGTCAAGAGACAAAGCCGCTTGGTGCGGCTTATTGTGGTCGAGCCATGTGTAACACGTGTTTCGCACGATTCGCAGCAGCCAGGGCCGCCCGGCGTCTCCTTCAAAGCGATCGAAGTATTGATACGCGCGCAAATACGCCTCCTGGACCACGTCCTCGGCATTTTGTTCGTGGCGCGTGAGCCAGCGAGCGAGGTTATACGCGGCGTCGAGGTGGGGCAGGATGACCGCCTCGAACCGCGCGAGCTTCTCATGTTTTGAAGGCAGCGTTGCGTCCTTGTTCAGTACGGCAATGCGCCCTCAGAGACGCTTACCGGATGTTGCGTCATTTTATTCCCAAGCCAATTTCGACGCGACTCGCGGGAATAAGATCGGCTGTTTCCCAGGTAATCGTTCTAGACAGCACCGCGTAGCGCGGTGAGAGGCATCGCGGTCGCTGCACGGATCACGTGCGAGAGCGCGCCACGCAAAAGGACCGCTCCGAGTCGAGCGTAACCGATGAACGCAGTCTCTAACTCTCTGCTCGGTATTGCGTTCCTCGGCGTTGGCGCTGCAGCCACGTTCCTGATGTACCACCTTTGGGGCTATCCCTACGACAAGGAGACGCTTCACAGCTCCGCGCCTCGCGGGCTGATCCGACTCCATCGCCTGCTGGGCTACGTGTATGTGATTCTGTACGTCTACTTCCTCGTACAGATGGTTCCGCGTCTCTGGAATTACCAAATCGAGTTCCCGGCTCGCACGGTCGTCCACATCACGCTTGGCATGGTCATCGGCGTGATTCTGGTGATCAAACTGGCGATCGTCCGCTGCTTCCGGCATATGGAAGCGCGGATGTTGCCATTTCTGGGCACTAGTTTGTTGATCTGCACGGCCCTGTTGATCGCACTCTCGGCGCCGTTCGCGATGCGCGAACGGTACCTTCGGGCAGCGGCACTGTCGGGAAACAGCCTGGATCCTGTCAACCTCGAACGCGTCCGCACGTTGTTGAGCCAGGCAGGCTTCACAGAGAAAGACGAACGCGAACGGCTGACGTCTCCGGATGGGCTGGAACGAGGCCAGACGGTGTTGACTCGAAAATGTGTCGTCTGTCACGACTTGCGGACGGTGCTGGTTCGACCGAGGACACCTGACAATTGGCGAGCGATCGTACAAAGGATGGCCGAGCGTTCGGCCCAGTTTGACACCATCACGGAAATCGAACAATCACAGGTGACCGCCTATCTGATCGCGATCGCGCCGCAGCTGCAGCGCGCGACGCGAGCCAAACGAACTCAATCCGAGAGCGCGGACAAATCGGCGCAGGCGCTGCAGCGCGCCGGCGCTTTGCTGGCGAAGATTGGCGCAACACCAAGTCTTGCAGACGCGAAACGGATCTTTCAGTCGAAGTGTTCGCAGTGTCACGAATTGAAGCAAATCGACGACTCGCCCCCAAAAACCGCCCAACAGGTCCGCAGTCTGGTCTCGAGGATGGTGGGCGAAGGATTGACAGCCACTCCGGAGGAGTTGGCCGCAATCATGTGGTATCTAGGAACGAAGTACGTCCGATAAAGGAGGATCGCGTGCTCGTTCTCACCCGCAAGCTCGGTCAGCAGATTCAGATTTCAGACGGCGAGATCACAGTCACATTGGTCGCCATCGAAGGCGCCCGAGTCAGGTTGGGCATCTCGGCTCCTCCAGCGGTCGCCATCGCCCGACAAGAGTGCCGGCACAGAATGGACGCGCAGGCGCATATTTCCGTTCCAATCGATGACAATCGTGAGCTCCGCTCAATTGAGTGAGAACACCAATTGGGTGAAGTCAAACCGGCCATCTCAAATCAGGCCGGCCGCGATGCGCTCGGCCACACCGTCGTGGTGAGTGCAGAGATGTTCCAACCCGCTGATCGATCTCCGCGCGCGGGGAAAGCGGGCATATCGAGCATCGACGGTCGACGGAGTAATTCCCGCTCGAGTGTTAGGATCGCGGCGCGAGCTCGATCGATACCGCGCCCGCCAGCGTGTCCACACAGTTGCCGAAACTCTTCGCCGGAGCTGGCTTGATTCAGGTGCGGAAATGGTTCGATTTCTGCCGCCGATTTCAAAGCGTTTTGTCCGCTCACACAGCTTGAGGCCGCATTACGCCAAAACGTATGGCGATCCGGTGCGCAGAATCGCGTGCCGAAATACGGATGAGTTTACGGGCCCTACGAGAGCGGCACTCATCGGTCCATTTTTCGACGTTCGCACAACAGGGATGAGTTTCGGGGACCGCGACACCGCCCGTTGCCCGACGCATTGGTCGCCGCCCCGCACACGACAGCCCGACGAGGATCGCCTGCCACACAGTGAGGGCTCTGTCGGCGTCACTGTCCAGACACAATCAGAGCCAGACGGAAGCCAACACGGTAGTCCCGGTAGCTTGGAGTGTTGAAGCTGCGATCCGCCGACCGGTAGTGCCAAGCGGGGTCGCCCCAACTCCCGCCCCGCGTCACTCGGAAGTAGCCGACTTGGGGCCCGCTTGGGTCGGGCAGCGGCGAATGCGAATAATATCTTTCATCATACCAATCCGCGCACCACTCCCAGGCATTGCCAATCATATCGTAGAGGCCGTAGTTGTTCGGCTGGAACTGCCCCACGGTGCTCGTCAGCGCCCAGCCATCCGAGCCGGCAGCGGTCCAATTCAAATGCGGGAACGCTTTCTTCGCGCCCGAGTTGGCGACGTTGCCGATCTTCGTCAATGTCTGGGGATCGTTCCCGCTGTAATACAAGCTTGTCGTTCCGGCCCGGCAGGCGTATTCCCATTCGGCCTCCGTCGGCAGTCGATACGTTTGTCCTTCTTTCTTGCTGAGCCATTTGCAGAAGGCCACCGCATCGTTGTGGCTCACGTCCACCACGGGCGCGTCGTCGCTCTGGTCCAGGCCCCAGTCCCGCCAGCTGAAGGTCGGACGCGGCGCGAACGGAAAGGAGCTATCCTTTTCGCTGGTGTATCCCCAGGCCCCGGCGCCGTCCCGCTCGGCTTCGGTCTGATAGCCGGTCTCCTCGACGAACTTCTTGAAGTGGCCCTTCGTCACCTCATAGGTACCGAGGAAAAATGGGTGCGTGATCCGAACACGGTGCTGCGGCTGCTCGTCGCCGTGATTATCTTCGACGATGTGGGACCCGGAGCGGATGACCTTGTCGATGCCATCTGCAGCGGAACCCATCTGGAATTCCCCCGCTGGAATCAGGGTTAGGCTGACCCCGATCAAGTTTGTTCGCTGTTCGTCGATCTGGAGGTACTTCGCCCAGGCCTTCCGCGCCGCGCGCGCGTCATCTACTCCAAACGGCGCCACGAGCAGTTTGGGCTTAGCCCTCGACTGAAACGCCGTCCTTGGGCTGGTGGGTGGATTGTCCGCGGCAGGAACACGATCGTGAATCAAGCCTGCCACAATGAACGCGGCGCCAGAACCAACCAAAACAGCGAGAAACCTCGAGTGGTACGCCTTGAGCATTGCTGCCTCCGCGCCCGTTTTTTGTGCCTTAGCGACGCCGATGCCTCTTTGACAATTTACCCCTCGGCATCTGTCCAGCTTGAGTTGGCGGTCCCGATCAATTCGACGACCTTCACCGCGGACATCGCATCTTCCGGTCACCAAGTGCTTCCGATTGACACGATCCAGTGGTGGTCTGTTTCCAGTCCCGACTGCGTCTTTCTCAGAACAGTCGACGGGCGACCCCAGCGCGAAAGTGCTTTGCAATTCACGCGCCCAAGCACAAGGATTCTGCAACTTATCGATGATACGTTCGTCGGGATTGTCGAAAACACTGCTCCGTTCGCTTGGCGCGGCAAGCGGTTAACAGGTGCGGCTCATTCCAATGGATTGAGTCACAGAGAACGGAACGGCAGAAGCAACTCTTGGGGGCGCGTAGACGACTGGTGCGTTCGATCTCACTTTCCCTAAAAGGACCTGGGCAAGCTTCTTGCCCAGCCGGCTAATTCGATTACCGCCATTCCGCCCGGGAGCTTTGAATCCACGCTGGGGGGAGATTGCTTTTCAGCCTGTGTACATCGCCGCGGGAGAGCTTGCTCGCGCAGCCGCGCGGGTCGCCGTCTCTCTAATCGTGTCGATGCCGAGGGACACAAGGGCCGCTGTTTTGAGCCCAAGAGCGTCTCGCCGCTCCACAGGACTGAATCGATGGGTATTCCGCATGACAGCTCGTGATCACTTTCGAATTCGGTACAGCCCTTGCTTTAAGGCATTGCCGAGCGAGCCTCGTCCCTGGTCCCGCCCGATGCGGATTACATCACCGGCCAGCTCCTCGCTGTCGAGCGCGGCTACTTGGAACAAGGACTTTCCAGTTTACATTTCGGTGACCGCCGTCTCGGAGAGGAAGTCGACGTCGGTCAAACAAACAGCAGGCGGCGAAGACAAGTCATGACAACGGCAAATATTGTGCGTCCCACCGGCAGCACTTTATCGGAAACGGATCGCAAGAAGACCGCGATCGGCTCGCGGATCGAGACCTTCGGCCGCGAGTTGGCTCGCCGTTCACCCGGCGGCCGGCTAAAAGCCGCTCCCGAGCCAGACTCAAAAATCACTGGGGCTTGGACAGGCTCTAAACACAACATGCCGGCCTGCGAAAAATGTGTAATGGGAGAAAGACCGAGGGGATGAGGCGAACAGGGCCACTCTTAAGGGACTCAACGACCGTTAGTCGAGCCGTGTGCTTTGCACGACGGGCCGGCATTTAATGTCGGGATTTTGAGCCGAGGTAAAAGGCTCACAGAAATAAAGGAGGTTCCAATGTTTCATCGATCGAAGTTAACTGTACTTGCGAGTCTGGTGGCTGCTTGCACGGTCATCGTGCTGCCCGACCTGGCTTTGGCTCGCGGCGGAGGTGGAGGCGGTGGACATGGTGGATTTGGCGGCGGTGGTTTTGGTGGTCACGGATTCGGCGGTGGCGGATTCGGCGGTGCAGTGAGCGGATTCCGTTCGGGGAGCTTGGGAGGCGGCGGGTTCAACCGCGGGTCGTCCGGAAGCTTCACGACCCCCCGATCAATGGGCGGCAACTTCGTCTCCGGCTTCCGCGGAACGGAGAACATCGGCACTCACATTCCGGCAGCCCCCACGAGCGGGCGATGGAACCACACTGGCCATTTTCACGGGGATCGGTTCAACCACTTTGATCGGTTCCATCGCCAATTCTTCGGTGGCTTCTGGGGCCTAAACGATCCATGGTGGTTTGACGACTATCCGTGGTGGTACGCCGACGTCACCGACGGCGACTATTCGAATCCCTATTACGGCGACTCGTATCTTTACGGTGGATACGACTATGCCGGCCCCATTCAGCAGAACGCTCAGGGTGAGCAGGATGATGCCAGCTTTGTCGCCGCACGCCAAGACTTCTACGCCGCCAACTATCCGCGAGCCCTGATGGACATCAATCAGGCGGTCCGGGACATGCCGGGCAACCCCGACGTCCATGCGTTCCACGCCTTGATCTATTTTGCAATGGCAGACTATGACCGAGCGGCGGCGGTCGCTCACACGGTGCTCGAAGCCGGGCCCGGCTGGGATTGGGAGATTCTCCAATCCTTCTATCCGTCGCCGGACGTCTATACGAACCAGCTTCGGGCGCTCGAGCACACCACCGGCGATCATCCCAATAATCCGGCGTCGCGGTTCCTCTTGGCCTACCAGTACTTGATGCTCGGGCATTTCACAGCGGCGAATCACCAATTGGCGCGGGTCGTTGCACTGGAGCCGCGCGACAAATTGGCGGCCGCCATCCTGGAGACGATCAAACACGGCCCGACCGCAGGCCCCGACACGGCCAACGCCCAGCCGGGAACCGCGCCGGCACCGACGGGTCCGCCGGTTGAGCGCAAACAACTCATGGGAACTTGGAAGGCCACACCGGTGCCCAATGTCACCATTGAGACAACGCTCGAGCCGAGCGGCCGCTTCGTCTGGAAGGCCACGCAAGAGGGACGGACGCAGACTTTTTCCGGCACATACACACTGCAGAACGACAGCCTCGTCTTCACCCGCACGGACGGCAACAAAATGGACGGCGTGGTGACATTAGGGGGAACCAACAGTTTTCAATTCCGACTGAAGAACTCGGCTGCACAGGATCCGGGGCTGCGATTCTCGAAGTAATTCTTGGACAGGACAAACGTGCCACTCCGTGCGCGGACCCATGTGCCGAAAAACCTTCGTCTGATGCGCTGCCGTTCAAGCCACTTTCGCGGTCATCGTTCAGGTGTGAGCGGTTCACACAAAACGTATGAGTTCTCGGCACGAAAATCGTGCGTCAAAAAACGTACGAGAATCCGGGATGAGCCAGGCCGGGGCACTCATCTAACGGTCGTTTGATGGCAATATCAGAAAAGGCTTGAGTTTCCCGGAGCATTACGGATTACGAAAGACTGTGGCTTTCTGGTCTTTGCTGATGCGTCGAAATGCCCGAAATTGCAGACCTGTCGCCAGAGGGTGACGACCCGCCAGCGCGTCGACTCCGTCCGGGTCGTGCGTTTGTTGTTCTTGGCTGTCCGTCGGAAGGGTCACGAGGGCCATGCTCGAATTGCCGTTGCTGCAACCCGGAGCAACTCCTTCTCGGTCGTTCCGCTCGCCACCTGAACCGCCAAGCCATTGAGGACCGTGGCAATGTATCGCCCGAGCGTCGCGCAATCTGTTCCCTTCGGTAGGTCGCAGTCTTCAACGGCTCTCTCGAATCGCTTGCGGAACGCGGCAACAATTGACTGCCACAACCGAGCGAGAACACGCGAGAGCATCGGTGTAACGACCAAAGTTACCGGCCGCAGCTGGTAAAGCCCTTCGAGACCAGGTCAATCCCGGCGAGGCATGCGGCGACTTTCTCAGAGTTCGAGCGCAAGTGTCTCGTCAAAGAGTCTAAACAAAGCTGCCCAGTGGCGCTCGGCGGCGGCCTAGTCGAACGAGGGAAGGTCCGGAACTGCGAAGCCATGACGCGCGGGATAAGTCTCGACCAAATGGTCCACCCCCGCCTCGGTCAACGCCCTTTCGAGGCGGTTCCTCTGTTCTTCGGGGAATGACGCGTCCTCGACTGCACCGGCAACATAGACGCGGCCCGTTATTCTTCCCACGAAGAGATGAGGGCTATCAGGCTTGTCCGTGGCCAAATTGCCGCCGTGGAACGACGCGATCGCCGCAAATCGATCCGGGAACGCGCCGGCAGCAGTCAAGGAAGCGTTACCACCCATGCAATACCCCGTGGCACCGAATCGATTGCCTTTCACCTCGGGGCGTGATGACAGAAATTCGATGAAGGCGGCCGCGTCGGAAATTTTCCGGTCACGATCCAGGCTACTGACGCATTTCATTAATTCTTCGCGTAATTTTGGCTCGGCCAACACCTGAGAGGGAACCTTCGGCGGATAACTCCCCAGGCGGTAATAGAGATTGGGC
>Ga0210390_10000420_pt1 | contig 46406 bp, 53 predicted proteins | sample IncBWH11OmetaG_FD_161050 | JGI IMG/M metagenome (GOLD analysis project Ga0210390, IMG submission 161050) | Forest soil microbial communities from Barre Woods Harvard Forest LTER site, Petersham, Massachusetts, United States - Inc-BW-H-11-O ... | reverse complement strand
ACAAACAGAAGGGTTTTTCGCTAATCGAGTTGCTCATCGTCGTGGCGATTATTTTGATCATCGCGGCTATCGCAATTCCTAACTTGCTTCGCGCCCGCATCGCCGCCAATGAATCTTCAGCGGTCGGTTCGGTGCGTACGATTGTCACCGCGGAAGTAACCTATTCCTCCACGTGGGGAACGGGATTTGCAACGGCGATTGGTGTTCTCGGTGGTGCGAACCCTTGCACCGCTGCGGCAACCGCCGCTTGTTTGATTGATCCAGTCATGGCTGCAGGCAACAAGAGCGGCTACAAACTGGCAGCCCCGGGTGGCACGGCGGTCGGTGGTATCGTTCCTACGTTCGCCGTTAGCGCCACCCCGCAGACGATTGGCCAAACGGGTCAACGCTCCTTCTGTTCCGATGAATCTGGTGTGGTCCGTTTTGATCCCCTCGGCGCCACCACTGCAGCGACGGACGTAACTTGCGAAGCTCTCGCGCCACTGCAGTAGTCTGGTCGTAATTGCGAAGCGGGAGGGGAGTCTAACTTCCTTCCCGCTTTCGTTTTTCCGCAAGGAATCGCAGCAGGGAATTGCAGTAGCGAAGTGCAGCACTAAAGTGCGGCTAGTGAAGTCAAGCAACCGAACGGGAGCCTCAACGGATCTGCTCATGCGCGCCTTGCCACAAACCGCGAAACTAAATCAGCACCAACACCGCCAGCGCGGTTTCTCTCTCATCGAATTGCTCATTGTCGTCGCCATCATCCTGATCATCGCCGCCATAGCCATCCCCAATCTTCTGCACGCCAAAATCGCCGCCAACGAAGCCGCCGCTGCGGAAGTGGTCCGCACCATCACCACTGCCACGGTCACCTATAGTTCCACCTACGGAAACGGTTATCCCGCCGCGCTCGCCAATCTCGGCGGTCGTGCAGGCGGTGTTTCTACATGCGATCTGTCCGTGCTCATGGACAACATCATCGCCGGCCCGCCAAGTCAGAAGAGCGGTTATGCCTTCGCCTACACGCCCGTTGGCACGCCGGTAACCGCGGTGCCAGGTTGCTCGGCCCCAGGTTCGAACGCCTACCTGGTCACTGCCACCCCTATCTCAGAATCCATCACCGGCATTCGCAGCTTCTGCAGCGACGAGCCCGGCACGCTGCACTACGACACCACCGGCACCACCGCCGGCAGCCAGAATGCCTGCGAAACTCTGCCCGCCCTGCAGTAGTCCCTTCGACCGTCCCTGCAATTTACGCTTGTCCTGGTTCACAACTCCCCGCGCGTTTCTAGCATCCTGCTTCGCTTCCATTCTTCGCCCTTCGCCTCGATACCTTCGCTTTCGCCCCGTTCGCCTTGCCTAAATCGACTGTTTCTGTCGCGGACACTAGTCAAAAATAGTCACCTTTCACGCCCATCTCCGTCTGTTGTATAGTCACAGCCTGTACCGCACTGGGACAACGCCGCGTATCTCCCAGCGCATCATAGAGATGCGTCAGTGTGTTCCAAAAGTAAACTGAGTGCACCCAGTTGGAACGGTCCTTGCTCCTATCGCTGGCGTACCCCGCCAGGGCGTACGAGAGAAAATTGCGACATTCGCTCCAAGGAGAAACAATGAATAAGAAACAGAAGGGTTTTTCACTTATCGAATTGCTGATCGTCGTGGCGATCATTTTGATCATCGCGGCTATCGCAATTCCGAACTTGCTCCGTGCTCGCATCGCGGCCAATGAAGCCTCGGCCGTCGGTTCGGTGCGGACAGTCGTCACGTCGGCGGTTGCCTACTCCTCGACGTGGGGCTCAGGTTTTCCCACCAATCTTACGGTTCTCGGTGGGGCGGGCGCCGGCGCGGCAACCTGCGGAACTGCGGGATTGATCGACGCAGTCCTCGCCGCTGGCCAAAAGAGCGGATACAACTTCGTGCTGACCGGCGATGGTAAGTATGCCGGTGGTGCATGCGCCGCTTCAGTTGGTAGCAACACCTTTGCGGTCTCTGCCGTGCCGATTCCTCCGATCGGAACGACTGGGCAGCGCAGCTTCTGTTCAGACGAGTCCGGCGTGGTTCGCTTTGACCCGACCGGCGCAGCCGCTCCCAACACTGACGTTGCGTGCCAGGCCCTGACTGCTCTGCAGTAGTGTTTGGTCTTGTAGAGATGAAGCGGGGAGGAAGCAATTTCTCCCCGCTTCAGCTTTAACGAAAAAATTGGTCCGCAAATGCGGGCGAGGATTTCAGAGATGCGAGTTCAACGACAATCAGCTCAAGCCGAGGCGTCAGCGGGATTCTCTCTTATCGAACTCCTGATCGTCGTTGCGATAATTCTAATCATAGCGGCCATCGCGATTCCGAGCATTTTGCGGGCCCGCGAGGCTGCGAACGAAGCGGCGAGCGCGCAAAATGTTCGCACAATAACTACCGCTTCCATGTCTTATTACTCGACCTACGGAAACGGCTACCCACCGACCCTTGCGACCCTCGGTCCGTCAGCCGCTGCAACGGTTACCTGCGATCAGGCCGACCTGATTGACAGCGTTATCGCCCTCGCCCCCAGTACAAAGAGTGGCTATCTCTATACCTATACCGGAGATATAGGACCGGTGACAGCTCCGGCTGGATGCAGTGCTCCGGGGTTTCAGGGCTACCTGGTTACCGCCACCCCGACTAACATCGGCATTACTGGACAACGCTCTTTTTGCAGTGACGAGCCTGCGGTGATTCACTTTGACCCGACCGGGAACGCGATCGCTTCGTCCGCAGCGTGCGACGCGCTTCCAACTTTATAATCTTGGAAGCTCTCCGCGATCGTTAGCGTTCACTTGACATCCGACTTCCGGAAGCTGATATGCTCCCCTGATATGCCCCTGAAGGCAATGATAGTACTGCTCGCTCTCCCCACGACGCCTCACGACGCCCAAACCGTCCTCCGCGAGCTCGAAGCTCGTTATCATCACGCGCAAACCCTGAAAGCCGCTTTCTACGAACGCTACAGTGACTCCAGCAGCGCCGGCGAAGGGTCCGCCGAATCCGGCATCGTCTATTTTTCACAGCCCGGACGCATGCGCTGGGAATACGAGTCACCAGAGAAGAAACTCTTCATCGTGGACGGCGCCAACGTCTGGTTCTACGTTCCCGCCGACCGCACGGTCAGCCGCGCTAAAGTAAAAGACAGTTCTGACTGGCGCACTCCGCTCGCGCTGTTAACAGGGAAGTCCGACATTTCGAAACTCTGCCGCAGCATCGAAATCCTCGAGCCCGCCAAAACGCCAGCCACTGCAGAAGATTCCGAAAGCCGCCCCAGCAATCCCGAAAACACCGTCCTGCGCTGCGTCCCGAAACGTGAATCCGCCGACACCGATCAGGAAATTCGCGAAGTCCTGCTCGAATCCGACCCCGAATCACATCTAGTCCGCGTGATCATCCGCCAACCAGGAAATCTAGAAACTGAATTCCGCTTCGCCAACTGGCAAGAAAACTTCCCCATCGCCGAAACCATGTTCCATTTTGCCCCACCTCCAGGCGTCACCGTGGTCGACGAATCCGCCCTGGCAAACCAAGTACACTGAACGAACGTCGCACTGCGTTCCACGCGCCCCGTCCCCTGTTACTACAGTATTAATTCTAAACACCCTTTCTCGTCACCCCATGTACCCCCAAAGGGGTATGCTAAACTTTGCAAGAGACGTCCCACCCGCCGGGCCGTCTATACCTTCGTGGGCCAATATGTATGTAAAGTCGGAGACACTTCCGGCCGGATCTTCCAACAAGTGGAGACGGCCCAGTCCGAGGGCGAAGCCCGCCAACGCCTCGCCGATCAGGGCTTCCACGTTTTCTCCGTCCGCATTCATTTCGATTTCCTCTCGCAGCTCAGCGGCAAGACCCGCGCCAGAAAAATCGTCCTCAACGACTTCCTGATTTTCAACCAGCAATTCAACACCTTGGTGAAGGCCGGCCTGCCCATCCTGAAGGCCTTGGACCTTCTCGCCGAACGCGCCGCCGCGCCGCGTTTGAGACCCGTGCTGCAAGACGTCCGCCAGCGCGTCCGCGAAGGCGCTCTGCTCTCGGAAGCTCTCGCCGCGCAGGGTTCGTTTCCTCCGGTGTACGTCACCGTTATCAGCGCTGGCGAACGCAGCGGCAACCTCACCGGTGTTCTCGAACAATATATTTCCTACCTGCGCGTCAGTGCCGGCTTCAAGAAAGAGCTCATCACCGCGCTGATTTATCCCGCCATTCTGATCGTCGCCGTCATCTGTACACTGACGTATCTCGTCACCTACGCTATGCCGCAATTTGCCAAGCTGTATTCGGACCTCGGCATTAAGTTGCCCTCAATCACTCAGTTCATGCTCGATGTGGCCGTGCCGATGCGTGACTATCTTTTGGTCGTGGTGGCCGGGGCGGCGGTTATCGCCGCAGGCATATTCATCTGGACGCGCTCGGACCGCGGCGCGCTCACCATTGATCGCCTCAAACCAAAAATTCCCGTCTTCGGCGATATCTGGCTGAAATCGCAAATCGCGCAATTCGTGCGCACGCTCTCCACTCTTTTGGCCGGCGGCACACCCTTGGTAGCAGGCCTGGAAACCTCCTCGCAAGCCATCGGCAGCCGCCTCATCGCCGCCTCCGTGCAAGCCGCCGCAGGCAAAGTGCGCGAAGGCCGCACGCTCCACGAAAGCCTCGCTGAAACGCGCCTCATCCCGGACCTCGCCTTGGAAATGATCGAAGTCGGCGAAGCTTCCGGCGCGCTCGCCGCCATGCTCACCAGCGTTGCCGAATTTTACGAAGAGGAAGTCAGCACCCGCCTGCAGCGCACCTTGATCTGGGTTTCGCCCGTCATTTTGGTCGTCATGGCCGTTGTGGTAGGCTTTATTTTGATTTCCCTTTATCTGCCGCTCTTCTCCCTCTCGACGGGCGCGGGATAGTATTCAATGGCAACCACCACTAACAATCCGGTTCTTCCCGGCGGCAAAGACGAAGCCGCCGAACGTGATCAGGCTCGCAAATTAGCTGAGCGCTATCGCTGCCCCTTCGTGGATCTGCGCGAACAGCGCATTGATCCCGACTTGTTCCGCAGCATTCCCGCCGAGCTGATGTTTCGCTATAAGTTCGTCCCGCTCGAAGCGCACGACACCACACTGGTCGTCGCCCTGGCTGACCCCAGCCAGCTCCATCTCACCGACGAGCTTTCGCTCCTCCTCGGCAAGCGTCTGCAAATCAAAGTCGCCACCACTTCGCAGATTGACGACCTCCTGAAGCGCACCGAGCAGTCCCAGCGTGTTCTCGACCAGGCAACCGAAGGTTTCACTCTGCAAGTTGTCAGCGACGATGATGACAGCGATGAAAACATTTCGATGGACAAGCTCACGCGCGATTCCGGCGTCAGCCCCGTCGTCCGCCTCGTTGACACCGTAATCTTTACGGCCCTTGAACGCCGCGCCAGTGACATCCACATCGAAACGCGCCAAACCGAAGTAGTCGTGAAATACCGCATTGACGGCGTTCTGCAATACGCCATGCAACCCCTCGCCAAGGAATGGCACGCCACCATTCTTTCGCGCATTAAAGTCATGAGCGAGCTCGATATCGCTGAACGCCGCGTCCCGCAGGACGGTCGCTTCCGCGTGCGTTACAAAGGCCGCTTCGTGGATTTCCGCGTTTCCATCATGCCCTCCGTCCACGGCGAAGACGCCGTCCTCCGCGTGCTCGACAAAGAGACGCTGAGCGAGAAATTCCGTAATCTGACACTCGACGTGGTCGGCTTCGATGGCCCGGACAAAACCCGTTTCCGCCGCTACATTCAGGAACCTTACGGCATGGTCCTCGTCACCGGACCCACCGGCTCCGGCAAAACTACAACGCTCTACGCCGCCATCAACGAAATCAAGAACGACGAAGACAAAATCATCACCATCGAGGACCCCGTCGAATATCAAGTCCGCGGCATCACTCAGATTCCCGTGAACGAAAAGAAAGGCCTCACCTTCGCGCGCGGCTTGCGCTCCATTCTGCGTCACGACCCGGACAAAATCATGGTCGGTGAAATCCGCGACCAGGAAACCGCGCAGATCGCCATCAACTCTGCGCTTACCGGTCACCTAGTTTTCACCACCGTCCACGCCAACAATTGCACCGACGTAATCGGCCGCTTCATCAACATGGGCGTCGAGCCTTACAACTTCGTCTCAGCGCTGAACTGCATCCTCGCGCAACGCCTGGTCCGCGTCATCTGCGAAAATTGCAAGAAGCAAGTCCAGTACGCGCCCGAAGTCCTCAAAGAATCCGGTCTCGATCCGGCCGAATGGTCCAAAGTTCCGTTCTACGAAGGCGCCGGTTGTCTGGAATGTTCCGGCAGCGGCTATCGCGGCCGCTCCGCCATCACCGAGCTGCTTGATCTCTCCGACCACATTCGCGAAATGATCATCAATCGTCGCCCCACTTCCGAAATCAAGCGCGTCGCAAAGGAAGAAGGCATGTCCTTCCTGCGCGATTCCGGCCTCGCGAAGGTTCGCGGCGGCACCACTACCCTGCGCGAAATCAATAAGGTGACGTTCCTTGACTAGCTCCACCAGCCTGGCCAGCCAATTCTTCGAGCTTGCTCCGGTGCAGCGGCTGGAGCGCTGGCTCAACGCCATGCCGCATCCCTCGGTCGTTGTGGAAATCACCTCCACGCACGTTGCCGCGGCGCATTGGTCCGCCACGGGTCGCCACCTGGAATCGCACGCCATCGAACCGCTGCCCCCCGGCGCCATAATGGTTTCGCCAGTGGATACCAATGTGGTGCAGCCCGACGCCGTTCGCTCCATCTTGCGCAAAGTATTGAGTCGCGTTCCCGCGCACAATTCGCCGCTCGCGCTTCTAATCCCCGATCCCGTCGTTCGCGTCTTTATTTTGCCCTTCGATACTTTGCCGCGGCGCGCCGATGAAGCTCTCCAATTACTGCGCTGGCGCCTCAAGAAAAGCGTACCGTTCGATGTGGACGAAACCGCCGTCTCCTGGATGCGCCAGACCGGCCGTCATGGCGCCCTCGAGATCGTCACCGCCGTCGCGCGTCAGCGCATCGTCAAGGAATACGAAGACATCCTGCAGCCCTTGGGAGCCACCGCCGGCGTGGTTCTTAGTTCCACGCTGGGCGCACTCCCTTTGTTGGGAGATGATGGTTCAACGCTCCTCGTGCGCATCTCCGGCAAAACTCTCACCACCGTTATCGTCAGCGGCGGCAATCTCTGCGTTTATCGCTCCACCGAAATGTCCAGCGAAGCCTCCGCGCTCGATCCGCAGTCCATGCTCGATGAAATATTTCCGGCCGTCGCTTATTTTCAAGACACATGGGGAAGCGCCCCGGACCGCGCCCTCCTCGCCGGATTCAGCGCGCGCGAAGAAGTTTTCCGCCGCGCGCTCTCCGCTGAATTGAAATGCCCCATCGCCACTCTTGCGGAATCAGACAAGGCCCAAGAACTCGGCGCCAGCGCCAAGGATTTGATCCATCAGGATCTCGATGCGCTGGTAGGCTGGATGCTCAATGGAGGTTCCTGAGCGGCCCGCGCGCCGCGAGGAAGCATGAAACTTCGGCTCAATCTTTCTACGGCTCCGCTAGACAACAAGCGGCCGTTCCTTGCCGCTGCGGGCGCCCTGGGCGTCGTTGGCCTGCTTGTATTCGTGTTGCTGGGCCATGCCGCCTTCACTTCCTGGCGCTCCAGCCGCGACCTGCGCGCCGAAATTTCCCACTGGCAAGGCGAAATTCGCGTCAATCGCGAAAAGCAAGCCGCGCTCGAGGCCTATTTTCAGACCGCCCAGGCCAAACAAGTTCTGGATCGCGCCGCGTTTCTGAATTCCCTCATCGGCCAGCGCAGCTTCCCCTGGACCAAAATCTTTATGGATCTCGAACAGATCCTGCCGCCCGGAGTGCGCGTCGTCAATATTTCGCCCAAACTCGACAATGGCCGCGCGCAGGTCGAGCTGACCGTCGGCGCCGAATCCGACGAGTCCAAAATAAAATTCTTGCAGAATCTCGAACGCTCCAAAGTTTTTTCGGACATCCAGGTGAAGGCCGACCGCCGCGCCGACCAGCAGTCCACCGGCGACAAAATCACGGTGCAGTTGACCGCCTGGTATTCCACCACCTGACCATGAACATGACCTGGACGGTTTGGAAAAAAACAATCGCCTTCGCTCTCGCCGTGCTCTTCGCGGCGGACCTGGCCCTCGTCTATCAACTCTGGCAATCTTCGCGCGAAGGCGCCGCCGCCTTGAGCGCCCAGCGCGACCGACTGAAGACCCAGGCGGCATTGCTGAAGGGGGACGTCACCCGCGGCGAGCGCATTCGCCAGGACCTTTCCGGTGAAGGTCGCGAATACGATACTTTTTATCACACCGCTTTTCTGTCCGCGGATAGCGGCTATTCCACGATCGAAGACGACTTGGGCAGCATCGCCGCAAAAGCCAATCTGCACAGCTCCGGCATCAGCTTTAAGCAAAAAGAACTGAAAGGCCGCGACGTCACCGAAATTGACATCTCCGACACCGTCGAAGGCGATTATCCCGCCATCATTCAATTCATCAACGGCCTGGAGCACTCCAAAAATTTCTATCTCCTCAGCAATTTGCGTTTGCAGTCGGCCACTACTCCCGGCGGTGGAATCCGCTTGCAGCTCGATCTGCAGACCTACTTCAGGACCTGAGCGATGTCCAAGCAAACCCAAATCTACGTGCTCATCGCTCTGGTGCTGATCGGCGCTTACGTGTTTTACGCCGAACGCAGCACAGGCCCCGGCATTTCCGGTGTGCTGGCCTCCGATACTACGTTTCGCCCGCTCGATGTCGAGGAGCCGCATCTGCGCGTGGATTTGCTCGATAAAATCAAAAAACTCGATTATTCCGGCTCGCACCGCAATATTTTCATTTTCGGCCCTCCGCCGCCTCCGCCGAAGTCCGCGGAGCAGATCGCTCGAGACAATTATCGCGCGCAAGGCCCGCACCAGCCACCGCCTCCGCCGCCCGTAACCGTCCCGGCGCAGCTTTTCGGCTCGGCTCTGATGTCCAAGACTGGCAAGCACGTCGCATTCTTCCTGAATGGCGATGAAGTACTGGTCGTCGAAGAAGGCTCCGTATTTCTGGATCGCTACCGCCTTGACAAGCTCGGCAACGATTCCGCCGACGTCGAGGAAACTTCCTCCGGCCGCCACGCCATCGTGCAAATGGTCCAGCCCGCCGGCGGCGACTCCGCCCCGGGCGCCCCGAATCCCAACCAATGAGGACTCACGGTATTTTCGAAGCTTTGCTGCAGCCGGCTCGGCGTTCCCGCGTGGCACGGCGTCGCCGCCGGCATCGCCGTGAAGAATCGTGCCGCAACGCCGCCCACAAGATGACGCACAGCGAGGGCAAGACGCAGAACACGCGCAACACACCGCGCCGCCGCGGCCAGGAATCCGGCTACGCCTTTCTTTTTGTCCTCGGCCTGATGCTGGTCATGATCGCCGTCAGCCTTACGGCGCTGCAGATGGGCGCCACCATTCGCCGCCGTCGCATCGAACAGGAAACCATCTGGCGCGGCAATCAATACGCCCGCGCCATCCGCCTCTACTATCACAAGACCGGCCATTACCCGCAGACGCTTGACGATCTCGTCAAAGGCATGCCCGATCTTCATTTCCTTCGCCAGGCCTACAAAAATCCCACGAATTCTGGTGACGGCTCCTGGCGCTTCATCTACGTCAACGCCGCCGGACAAATTATCGGCAGCACTAAGTACGCGAACCTCCAGCAAATGGCGCTGCTGGACGCCAACGGCGGCCAGCTCCCCACGATCTCAGGTCAGCCCGGCCAGCCTGGACAGCCCGGCGTTCCCGTCTCCAGTCTCGCCGATTCCAGCTCCAGCGGTGCAAATTCGCAACCGCCGCAAAACACCGCGCCCGTCCTCAACGACAATTCCACCGGCTCCACTCCAGCCGGTTACACGCCGCCAGGTTCCACGCAGAACGGCTCCACGGACGCATCCGGAAATCCCTCGTCCAACCCGCAAAATGGCCAGCCACCGAACGGCGACAATTCTCAGAACTCGCAGCCCGGCTCGCAAAATTCACAGAACTCACAGAATCCGCAAAATCCCGGTGCGAATTCCTCCGGCCTGAATTCCTCTAACCTGAATAACCTAGGTGCTGGCCAAAACGGCCTCCAAGGTGTGCAGGGTCTCGCGGGCCTCGGCCAAGCAGGACTGGCCGTCAATCAAGCCACCTTAGCCGCCATGGCTCTGCTCAAACCCACAGGGCCAGTTGACGGCCCGGTCCTGGGCGGCTTCCTGACCGGCGTCGGCTGCACCCAGGAGACCCCGTCCCAAAGGGTCTATCACGGCGGAAAAAAATATATAGATTGGGAATTCATCTGGAATCCGCTAGAAGACGCGGCGGCAGCAATGCAACAACAACTCGGCGGCCAATCTGGCGGGGGCCTGCCCGGCAGCACCGGACTCCCCAGCAGCGGCCCAGGCCAAGGCAGCACTAGCCCATTCGGCAACTCCCAAGGAAGCAACAACCCCAACCCGCAAAGCCCGACGTCGAGCAATCCATTTCAACAGCAACCGCAGCAACCCCAACAATCGCAGCCCCAACAATAAACCGCAGCCGCGGCCTTAGCGAGAGCAGGAGGCGTTCCCGGGAGCGCCAATCTCGCGATTGTCGTACCTTTGCGACAGCGCCACGCTGCGTTGTTGTGGCACAGCCACTCCTGGCTGTGCGGCAAGGATGTAGCCACGCGAGCCTTGCGGTCGAATCTGAACTTGTCGTTGAATTTGTCGCGGCTGCCTGCTTTTTCTTTTTAGGCGGGCGTTCTTGACGTTGCTTCTGAATTTGGGCTTTTAGAAATGATCTCGTGCAGGAAAAACCTGCAGTGCGGTACAACAACTAATTCTTCGCCACCAAACTCTGTTCCCGAGCAGCCATATGCCCCGTAATCACCCGCACATACTTCTGCGTCTCGGGAAAAGGCGGCACTCCCCCATAACGCTCCACCATCTCCGGCCCTGCGTTATAAGCCGCCAACGCCAACCGCAAATCCCCGCGATACCGCGCCAGTAGATCCTTCAGATAACGCGTCCCCGCATCAATATTCTCCGCGGGATCAAATATGTTAGCTACCGAATAGAGCGCCGCCGTCTTCGGCAGCAGCTGCATCAACCCTTGCGCCCGCTTCCGCGATATCGCCCGCGGATTGAAGTTCGATTCCACCGCAATCACCCAGTGGATCAGACTCTCATCCACTCCATGCTTTTCCGCCGCCGCATGAATCAAATTCCCAAAAGGTCCCGGCGCAACCGGCGCAGCAGGAACCGCCGTGAAATGTTCCTCCGGCTCCACAGCCAGCAAATCCGCTGCCGCCACATTCACCGTCCCGCCATCCACACTCAGACGCACCCGCTCGCCATCGCGCTCATACCCAGTAATATGCAAACGCGCTCCCGACCGCAAAACCGCATAGTCCGCCGAAGCCGCCGCAGGAAAAAGCCCCGCAGCACCAAGCAGCACCAAGAAGCTCGTCGCCGAAAATGAATTTCGCACTCTCAAAATCCATCCGCCACTATTAACTTTTGATTTTCAACCGTGAACCGTCAACTGTTGACTTTGAACTGCCACTCAATTCTCATTCAACGCATAATTCCGAATCGCCGCCGCCACTCCATCCTCATCATTCGAAAGCGTAATCGGCCACCCACACGCCTTCAATTCCGCAATACAATTTCCCATCAGCACCGGACTGCCCGCAAACTCCAGCATCTGCCGGTCATTCCAATTATCCCCAATCGCCAGCACGTTCTCGCGCCCAAACCCGCGCTGCCGCGTCCACTCCGCCAAAGCCTTGCCCTTGGTCACATCCCGCCGCAGCACATCCAAAATCGAAAAATCGCGGTCCTCATATTCCGTCAAAGCCAAAGTGAAATCCCGCGCCCGCGAAAGCGCCTCCAGACTTTTCATCGCCGCTCGCATCGGCGCGCAATTTCCCGCATACATCACCTGTATCGGATCCTCGCTGCCGCTCAAACAATCTCCCAGAGGCGCGACCTCCGCAATATATTCCCGATTCCGCCGGAAATATCCGCCGCGAAACGGATCATCCCAATCCACCCGCTCCATGATCACTTGCCGCGCTCCCGGACGGTCAAAAATCACCGCCGCACTCCCGCGAAATTCCGGCGTCGCAGCCAACACCTGCCGCGCTGTCTCCGCCGGCAACATATAACGCAAATGCGTAGTCCCGTTCCGCGATTTCGCCAGCGCTCCGTTATTCACAATCAAATGCAAATCGCAGGGCAGGGCATTGGCAATCGGCAAAGCGAAATCAAATCGCCGGCCGGTCACCAGCACAATCTCAATCCCGCGCGCCGCCGCTTCCGCAATCGTTTCCGAATTTCTTTCGGATATCTCGGACTTGCTGTTCAGCAAAGTTCCGTCAATATCCATGGCAATCAGTTTGATAGGCACGTCTAATTCTACCGCGTCCGGCCGCTTGGCGTCACAGTCTCTATGCTATTCTTGCCCTGCACGAAAAGGGAACTGACCTGACGGACAGGCTCTATTACCACGACTCTTTCCTCCGCGAATTCGACGCCACCGTCGTTTCCTGCACTCCCGATGGCTCCCGCTGGAAAGTTATCCTTAATAAGACCGCGTTCTACCCGACGTCGGGTGGCCAACCCCACGATCGAGGCACCTTAGGCGATGCCCAAGTAGTAGAAGTTGTTGACGCTCCCGCCGCGCCAGACGCCGCGAGCCCGGGTGACCCTCACCACGTTGTCCACTACACCACGGCCGAAGTCGCCGCTGGCCCGATCCACGGCCAAATTGACTGGTCCCGCCGCCTCGATCACATGCAACAACACACCGCGCAGCACCTCCTCTCCGCCGCCTTCATCGAACTGTTCGGTTTCCAGACTGTCTCCTTCCATCTAGGCAAGGAAATTTCCACGATCGATCTCGCCGCACCCTCAGTAGTCCCGCGCCAAATCGAAGCAGCCGAGCGCCGCACCAACGAAATCATCTTCGAGGATCGCCCAGTAGTAATCCGCTTCGGCACCGCCCAAGAACTAGCCGAATCCGGCATCCGCAAAAAAGTTGACCGCGAAGGAATCCTCCGCGCCATAGAAATCGAAGGCTTCGATCGCCAACCCTGCGGCGGCACCCACCTGGCCCGTACCGGACAGGCTGGCCTCATCCTCCTGCGCAAACTGGAACGCACCCGCGAACAGACGCGCATCGAGTTCGTAGCAGGCTATCGCGCCCTGGCAGCCGCCCGCGGAGATTTCGCGACGCTAACGCAAGCCGCCACTCAACTCAGCTGCGCCCTAGCGGACGTCCCAGCAGGCATAACAAAAAATAACGAAGACCGCCGCGCCAACACCTCAGCCGTGAAGCGCTTAGAAGAGCGCCTCGCGAGTCTAGAAGCGCAGACATTGTTACAACAGCATCCTGACACGCCCGCTGGTGTCCGCCTGATCGTAGCCAGGCCGGCCGACGCCACGCCCTCATACCTAGCTCTGCTGGCAGCCAAACTCACCGCCGAAAAAAATGTAATCGCCCTCTTAGCCAGCCGCGAATCCGGCCACGTAGTCGCAGCCCGCTCCCCGGAAGTCACGCAAGATCTCGGCGCGATCCTCCGCGAGTCCCTAAAAGAATTCCAAGGCAAAGGCGGCGGCGCCAAACATTTCGCCCAAGGCGCCCTCCCAGATTCCACGCAAACCGACGCCTTCCTCGCCACCGCGAAGTCCCGGCTGCTCACACCCTGACGCCATCCCATGCAACAAGCTTTGTTATCCTGCCTGCCCTGAGTGATTTTGCGGAGGGAGCGGAGCGAAGGATCTCTCTTTCATTTTCTGAGTCGTCCGCTTTTCCTCTGTCACCTCTGTGTAAAATCTTTCACCTTTTACCGCGCCTCCGCGGGAAAAAAACCGACGCCTGCTATAATCTTTACCGTCACAAATTAAAAATTCGTCAATCTCCAAGGAGCCCCCCAAGTGAAAAAATCCCTAATAGCATTCGGCTTCGCAATAATCCTCGCCGCCACCACCCACGCCCAAACCACCACATGGCAACTAGACCCCGCCCACTCCAACGCCCAATTTTCCGTCCGCCACCTCGGCATCTCCAACGTTCAAGGCGAATTCACAAAGCTCACCGGCACTGTCAATCTCGACGATCAAGACATCTCCAAATCCACAGTCACCGCAAGCATCGACGTCAACTCCCTCGACACTCGCCAGCCCCACCGCGACGACGACCTCAAAACGGATCATTTCTTCGACGCCGCCAAATATCCCACCATCACCTTCCAATCCACAAAAATCTGGAGCACCGGCGACGGCACGGCCAAAATGACCGGCAACCTCACCCTCCACGGCGTCACCAAAGAAGTCACCTTCGACGTTACCGGCCCCACCAAAGTCATCCAGGTAATGGGCACGCGCCGCGGCGCATCCGCCACCACCAAAATCAACCGCCAGGATTTCGGCATGGTCTTCATGTCCAACTCCCTCCCAGGCGGCGACCAAATGATCGGCGACACCGTAACCATCACCCTCGACATAGAAATGCTTAAGAAATAGCTTCCGCCGTAGCGCAGCGACCGTTCGCCGCGGTGCGAGCAAGCCTAGCCCATCTTGGAGTGCGGCGGCTTGCCGTCGCTTTCGCCGACACTCAGAGTCCGATAACAAAAGGCTCCAGGCGAGGCTTGCCTCGCCCGCCTCGCCGTTGCCTTTCTCCGTGTCTCTGTACCGTTTGTGCCAAATCTTTTGACTGCTACGCTCTCACTCAAAACCGCAACACCATCCAACCAACCCCTACCCCCAACCATCCAATCCAATTTCACAATCGAAACACAAACACCGTACCGCTGGCGTACAGGCCCCGGAATATGCAATTCTTACCCGGTCTTTACGCCTTGTTTACGGCAGCTGTTATCTACTGCAATGCACTTATAGGTCTGAGGGTATTAATGAAACGCGCGGGCACGACAACACAAGCTATACTCCTCGCAGCCACCGCACTCCTCCTCTCTAGCTGCAGCAGCGACCCAAAACAAAACGCCTCAGCCGAAGCTCCTCCGCCGGCTCAAGTCGAACACGAAGGCGACGCCAACATCGTTCAAGTTGACAACCCCTCCCAATTCCCACTAGCCGCCGCCACCGAATACAAAGCCGCATCGCAACTCGTCGTCACCGGCACAGTCAGCCCCGATGTAGCCCGCACTGTTCCCGTAATCTCCATCGCCTCCGGCCGCGTAGTCGAAATTCGCGCCCGCCTCGGCGACACAGTACAAAAAGGCCAGCTCCTCCTCCGCGTGCAAAGCGCGGACATCGCCGCTGCCTACTCGGACTATCGCAAAGCCGTCGCCGACGAAACTCTTGCCAACACTCAATTCGATCGCGCCAAAGGCCTCTACGACCACGGCGCCATCTCCCTTAACGATTTTCAAGTAGCCGAAGACACCGCAAACAAAGCCAAAGTAGACGTCGAAACCACTGCCGAGCATCTCCACGTCCTCGGCGCTCCCCTCGATCATCCCTCCGGCATCGTGGATATCGTCGCGCCCATCGCCGGCGTAATCACGGACCAGCAAGTAACCAACGCCGCCGGCGTGCAAGGCCTCTCCTCCACCAATCCGTTTACGATCTCAGATCTGTCCGACGTCTGGATTCTCTGCGATGTCTATGAAAACGACCTATCCGACGTTCGCCTGGGCGATTCCGCCGACGTCCGCCTCAATGCCTATCCCGATCAAGTCGTCAAAGGCACCATCAGCAACATCGGCGCCGTCCTCGATCCCAATATCCGCACCGCCAAAGTTCGCATCCAGGTCCACAATCCCGGGGATATGCGCCCCGGAATGTTTGTCACTGCCACGTTCCGCGGACAGAAAAAAGAATCCCATGCATCCGTCCCAGCTTCGGCAATCCTCCACCTGCACGATCGTGATTGGGTCTATACCCCCGCGGGCGGAAATAAATTCAAGCGCGTCGCCGTCGTCGCTGGAGAAATGCTCCCCAACAACACGCAGGAAATAATCTCGGGCGTGAAACCCGGCGACCAGGTCGTCTCCAACGCCCTCGTCCTGCAGAATACCGTGGAGCAGTAGTTGCCAGCTAATCGCGACCAAGGAACGCCAGCCGCCTGATGCGACGCCTGATAGATTTCGCGCTCAATAATCGATTCATGGTTCTGGCGCTCGCCGCCCTCTTGCTCGTCTGGGGCGCCATCTCATTCCACGCCCTTCCGGTTGAAGCCTATCCAGACGTCGCCAACAACTACGTTCAGGTCATTACCCAATGGCCAGGCCGCGCCGCCGAAGAAGTCGAGCAGCAAGTCACTATCCCCATCGAAATTCAGATGAACGGCCTGCCGCACCTCGCGCATCTTCGATCAGATTCGCTCTTCGGCCTCTCAAGCGTCATGCTCATCTTTGACGACAGCTCCAACGACGATTGGAATCGCTCCAAAGTTCTCGAGCGCTTGTCGCAGGTCACGCTCCCCAACGGCCTCCAGCCGCAAATGGGCACGGACTGGAGTCCCGTCGGCCAGATTTACTGGTACACGCTACGCAGCACCAATCCCAAATACGACCTCATGGAACTCAAATCCATCGAGGACTGGACGCTCGAAAAGCAATTCAAGTCGGTGCCCAATGTTGTTGATGTCTCCAGCTTCGGCGGCATCACTCGCGAATATCAGGTCCGCGTGGATCCCAACGCGCTCGTGTCCCACGGCCTCAGCATCAGCCAGGTCGAACAGCAACTTGCGAACAACAACGCCAACGCCGGCGGCAGCTTTGTCGAATCCGGCCTCCAGCAAATCAACGTGCGAGTAGTAGGGTTGTTCAGCACCGTCGGGGACATCGAGCAGACCGCCATCACCACCAAAAATGGCACCGTGCTGCGCGTGAAAGATATCGCCACCGTAACCCAAGGCTCGCGCATTCGCCTCGGACAAATAGGGAAGGGAATTCACAAAGCGGATGGCACCATCCTTGACAATGACGACGTCGTCGAAGGCATCGTCCTCCTTCGCAAAGGCGCCAACGCCGACGAAACCCTCGCCGCTATCCACGAAAAAGTAAAACAACTGAACGACCAGATCCTTCCGCCCGGAGTCAAAATCGTTCCGTTCCTCGACCGCAGCAATCTCGTGCACCTCACCACCCACACAGTTCTCGAAAATCTCACCGAAGGCGTGCTGCTCGTCTCCATAATTTTATTTTTCTTCCTCGGCAATTCCCGCGGCGCGTTCATTGTCGCGCTCACCATCCCGTTTTCGCTGCTCTTTGCGTCCATTTGCCTGGACCTCAACAAAATTCCCGCGAATCTGCTGTCACTGGGCGCGCTCGATTTCGGCATGGTCGTAGACGGCACCGTCGTCATCATCGAAAACATCGTCCGCCATTTCAGCCTCTCCTCCAGCGCGCAAAAATCTCCCCTCGAGATTATTCGTGACGCCGTAATGGAAGTCCTTCGCCCGGTTTTCTACGCCCGCGCCATCATCATCACCGCCTATCTCCCCATCTTCACTCTGCAAAGCGTCGAAGGGCGCCTCTTCAAGCCCATGGCCTGGACAGTTTCCTTCGCCCTGCTCGGCGCGCTAATTTTCGCGATCCTGATCGCTCCCGTCCTCGCGTTGCTGGTCTTCAGCCACGGCGTAAAGGAATGGCCCAATCCGGTCATGATTTTCCTGCGCGATAAATATCGCGTCGCGGTCGGCTGGGCCATTCATCATCGCGTCTTCACTGTCGGTGTGGGAGCCGCCGCGTTCGTTTTTGCCGTTTCCCTGATGTTCAGCGGCGTGATCGGCTCCGAATTTCTCCCGCACCTGGACGAAGGCGCCATATGGGTCCGTGGTACGCTAGCTCCCAGCACCGGCCCCACCGAAGGCGTTCGCGTCGCCAATCAAGCCCGCGAGATTCTCGCCTCGTTTCCCGAAGTTACAGTCGTAACCAGCCAGGTAGGCCGCCCCGATGACGGCACAGACACGACCGGCTTCTTCAACACCGAATATTTCGTGGACCTGAAACCCAAAGACCAATGGCGCCCTGTCTTCCACAAAGATAAAGACGAGCTGATCTCCGCCATGGACACCCAGCTAAGCAAAATGCCGGGCGTTCTCTGGAATTTTTCGCAACCCATCGCGGACAACATGGAAGAAGCAGTCAGCGGTGTTAAAGGCGAGCTGGCTATCAAGCTCTATGGTGACGATCTGCAGATCCTGGAAGAAAAAGGCGACGAGGTCGTCAACATCATGCGCGGCATCGCTGGCGTCGAAGATCTCGGTCTCTTCCGCGTTCTCGGCCAACCAAATCTAAATATTTCTGTGGACCGCCAACAAGCCGCGCGCCACGGCATCAACGTCTCCGATGTTCAAGACGCCGTCGAAACCGCCGTAGGCGGCAAAGCAGTGAGCCAAATCCTGCAAGGCGAACAGCGCTACGACCTGGTCGTCCGTTACCTGCCTAACTATCGCGACACGAAAGAAGCCATCGAAAATATTCGCCTGCTAGCGCCGAGCGGCGAACGAGTCTCCCTCGCCCAGCTCGCTACAGTAAACGTCCGCGACGGCGCCTCCGAAATTTATCGTGAGGAAAATTCCCGCTACGTCGCCATCAAATACAGCGTCCGCGGTCGCGACCTGGGCAGCGCCGTAGAAGAAGCCATGAAAACGGTGAAAGCTCGTGTGAAGCTCCCGGTCGGCTATCACATTGATTGGGCCGGCGAATACGAGAGCCAAAAACGCTCCCAAAAACGCCTCATGATCGTAGTCCCGATCACGCTTCTCGTAATTTTCATAATCCTCTATACCATGTTCAGCTCAGCAAAATGGGCCGGCCTGATCCTAGCCAACGTTGCCGTAGCCCCGCTCGGCGGCCTGTTAGCGTTACTCCTCACCGGCACGCATCTCAGCGTCTCCTCCGGCATCGGCTTCCTGGCGCTCTTCGGCGTCTCCGTAGAAACCGGCGTCATCATGCTCGAATACATCAATCAACTCCGCGCCCACGGCCACTCCATCGAAGATTCCGCCATCGAAGGCGCCGTCCTCCGCCTCCGCCCCATCATGATGACCATGCTAGTCGCAACCCTCGGCCTGCTACCCGCCGCCACCAGCCGCGCCATAGGCTCCGACTCCCAACGCCCCTTCGCCATCGTGATCGTCGGCGGCCTGATCACCGCCCTCATCATGGGAATCTTCCTACTCCCTGCCATGTACGTCTGGATCGCCCGCGAAAGCGACAAACTCCCCGACACCGAAGAATCTTTCGAAGTCTAGCCAGCCAAGGGTCGAAGTTGATTTGCGTTCTTAGCGGCCAGCTTCAGCTGGGCGCCGTTGACGTTGCATTTGCATTTGCGAATCGCGCTGCAGCGCGCCACCCACCCCAAATCCCCGCGCCCGCATTTTCCCTCTCCGCCCCGCCGCATTTCCGCTAGAATCGCCGCGTCACCACCGACCCGAGGCCACCACAAAATGAAACGCGACGAAGTACACTCCCGCATCGAAGCCATCGGCATTATCCCCGCCGTCCGCCTCTCCTCCGCCGAAGACGCCCTGTTCGCTGCCGAAGCCGTCTCCCGCGGCGGCATTCCCATCGTCGAAATTGAAATGACGGTCCCCGGCGCCATCGCCGTAATCGCTCACCTCGTAAAACACGCCCCCAACATGATCGTCGGCGCCGGCGATGTTTTCGATTCCGACGTCGCCCGCCAATGCGTTGACGCCGGCGCGCAATTCCTCACCAGCCCCGGTCTCGATCTAAAAATTATCGAATTCGCTCTCGGCGCAGACGTAGTCGCCATGCCCGGCGCACTCACGCCCACCGAAGTCACTCGCGCCTGGAAAGCCGGCGCCGATTTCGTGAAAGTTTTTCCCTGCGCGCAAGTCGGCGGAGACACCTACATCCGCTCCCTGAAAGCCCCGTTCCCCAATCTTCCACTGGTCGCGAGCGGCGGCGTAAATCAACACACCGCAGCAAATTTCATACTGGCTGGCGCCGCGGCCCTCGGCATCGGCGGCGAGTTAATCCCGAAAGACGCCATCCGCCTCCGCCAATCCGAACGCATCTTCACCCTCGCCCACCGCTTCGCCAAATTCGTAGCCAACGCCCGCGCCCTGCTCCACCCCAGCGCGCCACCAGCAAAATAAATCAGCGCGCAACGAAAGCACAGCACACCAGGCAAGCACACCGAAGCACGCGAGAAAATCACCACAAAACACAATCCAATTTAATTGAATTACGGGAATGAAAAATCACCGCGGAAGGGAACCCCACCCTTTTGGTGGTCGAGCGGTGGGGTTCTTGACGTTGCATCCTCGAGCCGCTGCGTCCGCGCGCGTCATCGCCGCGAACCCGCGTCTCGTTCGTCACTCGTCTAGACGTTGTCGGCGTTCATCTGCGTATCATCGGTCGTGCCGATGAACTGCGCAGGGAACACTCGTAACACACTCAAACACTAATGCCCCGGATGATTCCCGTTCTGATTATGCCGCCACGAATAATATTCCTTCTTCTCCGCATCATTCCGCTTTGCAAAATCCACATGCTCGCGATGCGTCTCATGTTCCCAATTGTTGTAGTAAACCACCTCGCCATGATTCCACGTATGGTAGTCGCCGTAACCAGCATCGTAGGTGCGAACCTCTCCCTCGCACCCCGCGATCAACACCGGCCCAGCTAAAGCCACCGCCAGCAAGCCCACCGCGACGTTCCGAAACGAAAAGCGCATCGTCGGTTCCTCCCGCGCAAATAATCCCGCAACTCCAGCACAGAAGTAACCCGCACAAACCATGATTCCTCCCCAGGAAATCCTGTACGTCCCTTTGCGGCCAGACGATGCACCAGGTCAAACAGAACCTCTCCGCTATAATCAGTCTGCGCATGCATCCCGAGGCCTTTAACGCGCTGCTCGCCCTGCAAACTTTCACAGTGCTGTTCCTCGCCCTTCGCGATTGGATTCCTCTCGGCACGCTCAACAACGTCGCGGGAGTTCGCGCCGCAGACTCCCGTTCCAAACTTTTCACCACCACGCTCCTCAGCGCCGCCCCGTACGCATTCGGCCTCGCCGCCAGCATCATCTACTTCCACAACCCATATCCCGACTGGCTCTTCTGGTGGCTGTGGGTCAGCTACGACGTGCTATTTTTCGGCCAATTGCGCGCCTGGTGGATCCCGTATTTACTCCGCCCCGATCCCGTACGCGCCGCCCGCTATCAACAAATGTTCGGCGGCACTCACGCCTTTCTCTCCGAGCGCAACGACATCCGCCCCAACACGCTCCACATTCTCCTGCACGCCTCTACCGCAGCTCTCTTGATCGTTCTAGCCGAATTAACGATCGCGCACGAACTCTGACAATGCGCAGCGGAGGATCTGCTTTTAGAAAGTTACTCCTTCGGTTTTGAATTTGTAGCGGTCGCCTTCGGGCGGGCGCCGTTGCAGTTGCTTCTGAATTCGTAGCGCCGGCGTCTCGCCGGCTCTTTGCAGCGCGGCCGGTAATTCGACAGTCTTCGTAGGTCATGGCTGTAAGGTGTGTGACGGAACTCGGGAGCCTTTGTGGGTCGTGGCTCTAGTTCATCCTGAGAGCCTGTCTGTCACAGGCTCGAAGGGCCACGGCATAAACCGCAGCAACGCCGAGCGGCATTAGCCGCTGAACTTCCGCTGAGGCGCCGGTTTCGCCTCCGCAACATCTCCGCAAAGCGAGGCGCCGGAAACTTCGCCCACCCGAAGTTTGGCGCTCCCACCAGCCTTTGCTAGAATGTTTCCTGCATCAAGATCAACAGATGGGCGTGTAGCTCAGTTGGGAGAGCGCCTCGTTCGCAACGAGGAGGTCAGGGGTTCGAGCCCCCTCACGTCCACCATACTCAAAGCCCGCCAGAAGAACGACATGCGGAAATACTCCTACGAGGCGCGAAACTGCAGAACAGTCGATGTATCGGTATTTGTATTGGTTTGAATTTCGGTTTTGCGGTCGAGCTTCATGACGGCCGCACGCAACACGTCGATGTTGGCATGTGCATATCGTTCGGTGATTGACTTGGCACCGTGGCCGAGCAGGTAACGGATGTCTTCGATCTGCACGTTCTCCGCACGCAGCCGCGTCCCGAACGTGTGACGAAGGTCATGCCAGTGAAAGTCTTTAATCTTCGCTTCCTTTAAACAGTTCTCAAACCAGCGTCGGGCCGATTGCAATTCGATTCCTGATGGTTTGCGGATGACGGCGCCGGCAGGTTTTTCGGGATCCTCACAGCGGTCACGCAGCTTCTTGAATGCCGCGAGCGCCGCGTCGTTGATCGGCACCTTGTAAGGCTTTCCTGACTTGGACCGCAGGAAAGTGACGACGCGAAAATCCAAGTTCACGTCTGTCCAATCGAGCGGGTCCATGAGTTTCCGCTTGCCGTTGTGTTGGCCATAGAGATTGCTCCGCCGGCAGCCCAGGTGCAACGCCAGGTCAAACTCCACTTCTTTCGCCGGGTACTTTTTGCGGATGACCGTCCGGAGCATGTCTTCCTCGGCCAGCGAAAGTTCGCGAATTCTGGCGTTTTCGAGTTTGTACCGCGCGGCGTCCTCTGCAGGATTGACGGTCAACTCTTTGCGCTTGATGGCCAGAGCGTAGATGCGCAGCAAGGTAACCCTGTATTCGTTCGAAGTGGTCTCGGTCCACTTCAATCCCCGCGGCTTCACGTTGGCCAGGAGTTGCGCATTAATCTCTTCGGTGCCGATGGATTCTGCTGTGCGATTGGGCCACCATCCTTTGAACCGCTTTACGCGGCTTTCGACGGCGTCCCAAGCCCTCGTATAATTCTTGAAATGCTCGACGGCTTTGTCACAGATGTCGGAGAATAGGACGAGGTCTGTGCGTGGTTTCGGTTTGACGTACCGGGACTCTTCGATTTCACGTTGCCAGACCTCTCGCTGACGTTTGGCGCACTTGAGCGATACCTGGCCGATGGTCCTCAGCTCGAACGAGCCATCGGTCTTCGTGAGATAGGCGACAAGACTGTTACCGCGGCGACGAAGCCCGCGTGGCAGTTGTTCGGTTTTCATCGGGAGCCCCCTTTCAAGTATTGGTCGAGTGCGCGGCGGATTGCTTCGGCGGGCCGGATCCCTGTCTCCTTAAAGAGTTGCTGCAATCGCGTCACTTGTTCGGGCCGTAGGTAAACCATCGTACGTTGCATGTTCTTGGAAGGCTTTGCCATCGGTGTACCTCCTACGTCTAAGGTACCATAACCGCATATATATATGTCAAGAGCTATGTTTTCGGCTGGGTCTCATGGTCTTTGCGGCAAAACGCGATGAGCGAGTCACGCGGGATGCGAGTCGCACCTCCGATTTTCCTACTGATCAGCTCGCGCCGGAACAGCAGGCGCTCAACGGTGCGCTCGCTCAGGCTTAGGAGTTTGGCCGCTTGCTCTATCGTGAAGAGCAGCGGTGCGCCTTCCCAGTCGTCTTGGAACTTGATGGTCACAGATTATCCACGCAATCGAGGCAGAGCACGACGTGCACCAGATATTTTGGTGATCCGCAGCAGTTACATTCCGGCGGTCGCTGGGTCCGTTTGTATCTCGTCTGTCGTGGTGCCGGCGCCAGTTCGCAAAACTTCACGTGTTGTTTGCAGAACGATAGGTTCTTGAACGTGCGCCCGCACCATGGACAGGCAAGATTCATGTAGGTTTATCTCACCCGAACTTTGACGTCGTTCGTGAGCACCACGTAAACGCCATCATCACGGCGGAAATATTCCGTAAGGTTGTGGTCCTTCATTATTCCGAGGACCGTGTTTTTGAGACTTTTCTCTTTGACCGTGAGTTCCATTCGCTGATTGCGGACCGGCACATAGGCACGGCAAGCCGTGTCGAGTTCGGGAATCGACGGAGATTCTGTGCCTGCGATGCTCGCTTGCTTCGATGGTTTCTTCGTCTTTACCGGCATGGCTTTTCACCTCCGCGGGTCCGGCTTCCCCACCAAATCGGTCGAGGCTTGTCTTTGATTGGTTTCGGTTTTCTCATGGTGTCACCACCTTGCGATGCGGCTTGCCCGGCTCTTGAACGAGTAGCGGAACGCCGCAAGTCGGGCAGTGGCGAAGTGCTTGGACATTTCGAGTTGTGATCGTGTGGCAGGCTTCGCAGTCGAGCACCATCCGACGAGATCGTTTGAAACGCCGAACGGCACAGGGAAACAACTGTGTGCGTGTAGGGAAGACGACGGTATTGCTCTGCTCTTGCGGCAGTGCTATCGTGCTCATGTTCAGAACACCTCCAAAGGATGGGGGCGGTTTCGGGACCGCCCCTTTTCAAACCTTCCGCTTCTGAATCCTTTTCAGCTCGTTGTGTAACTCCTGTGCGTGCGCGTTGAGAAATGTGACTACTTCCGGAAGCGCATTTTCGGGATTAATCTTCCGGATAGCGGCCAGTTCGTGTTGGAGTTTTCTTTGGTGCTGCTCTTGCGCTTCTTTGACTTTTAGCGGGTCGTCCATGGGTTCACCTCCTCCGTTTGAATGAACTGCAAAACACTCTTGAGTTGACGCCGGGGCAAATCGGCGACGTAAGCGACGCCGAAACGCCGGCGCAGCATTTCTAGGACTTCGCTTTTCTTCCAGCCGCGGCGAAACGCAGCCTCCCAGAAACCGCGCACCTCATTTCCTGAAAGGGGCGGATTGGTAAGCCGCGCCCAATAACTCTTGATCGCGCGATTAAAATCAAACATGTTCAGTCCTCCGTTAGATTTCGTTGCGCTGATCGTGGTGTGGCCCAATCGAGTAGCGCAATCCCGAGGTAGAAGATTCCGTCTTCCTTCCGCTGCTTCACGATTCCGGTTTCACTTAGACGAAGACCGAAGCGCGTCTCCGTCATGGGACGCTCGCCGACTTTCTCGCTCCATTCCCGGTATGCGGCGTAGAGTTGCCGTGCCCTCACCTTGTGGGGCTTGGCGGGATCGTCGTCTTCGAATCCTTCTACGCAGCACTCTTTCCGGAAGGCGCCGATGCGATCCATTTCGGTGCGCCAGGCATTTCTGGTCTTGTCAACTTCTGGCGGGACGGTGAGTCCTTCCATGAACCACTGGCGCGCGCCTTCGACCGTCCAGGCCAGGACGCCTTCAGCTTCCGCGCGCAATTTCGCGGGGAGTGCTCGATCGATTTCCCAGGGAAGTAATCGTTGGTCGAAGGGAATCGGAACGAGCCGGCCCCAAATCGAATCGTCTGTGCCAAAGATCAATGGCCGGTGATTCGCGTCAATCCAAATCTTGCACTGCTCCACAAACTCGAAGGGATTTTCGTATTTCCTTACCGCCTTGATTCGGCCCTGCCCTTGTGTAATCCGCTTGAGTTTGGCCTCGCGCAGTCGCTGGCCCTCTTCACTTTCACTGGTCATCACGAAACGGCAGCCGCGCAAATCCGCCAAATCGCTACGGGAGTTGTTATCTTCGTGCCGCTGCAACAACGCATCGACCATCACGAGCGTTGCATATTCGTCGAGCAAATCGCGGTACAGCGCCAGCAGTGTGGTCTTGCCGGTGTTGGTCGTGCCTAGCAGCAACATCGCCATCTTTTCCGAAGTAACTCCGGTGAGCGAGTAACCGAGCGCTTTTTGCAGGAAGGCAACCAGGTCCGGCCCCACGCAACGCGCAAGGAACTCCAAGAAACGTGGACAGGTGGCCTGCTCGTTGTAAGCGTGGTGAATCAGTTTCGTGATGAGAAATTCGCGTTCGTGGTCCAGTCGCTCGCCGGTGCGCAGATCCACTATGGCGTTTGAGAAGTTCAGGTACCACGGATGGGTGTCCAGAGCTTCGGGCAAGACTGCCAGGTACGGCTCTGCTTCGCGCAAAGCAGCGGTGAGGTGGTGCGAGTTCAAGCACTGGCTGGCGAACCGGATGAGTGTTTTGTCGCCGCTCTGGATGGACTGCGCGACGAAATCGAGCATGACTCTATGCGCGCGCTCGCGGATTTCATTCGCTTCGTCCGGCTTCCAACGGCGGCCGTCCCAGAGCAGCCATTTTTTAAACGGTGGACAAAAGCGGACGTCCTGACCGTGCATGACGATCAGGCGCTGGCCATTCCCGTAGTCGTTCAACGGTTGGATCGTCAGATCGCCAGGACTCGCCGGAGGCGCTTTTCCGTCGAGTAGATCAGCGAACGCTTGATCACCACAAACGGCGACGTAATCGTCCGGACCGTTCACACCTTCGACCACCGGCAGGTCAATCAACACCACCAGGGCGCCTTGCTTCTGCAGCTGCGCCTGGAATGCTTTGCGCGCTGCCCTAACTTTGGGATTCGATTTCGTGTTGCTATCGAACAGGATTCCGCAGGGGCGGCCGTCGCGAGCCCAGGCCACTTCCGGCAGAGGTCCCGTTGTTTCGACACGGTCGCCATTGGCCGTCGTCTCGATACCATTTTTCCCGCGCCAGCCATTGCATCCACCGGTGCCAAGCGCGAGCACCTTGCGGCCGGTGCGCATGGACCAGCTTGCGATTGCGAGCGTTGCTTTTTCGCTTTCAACGAAGCACAGGGGAACCGTGGGATCGTCCAGCAGTGACTCATAATTCGGCGGTAGGTACAGGTGTCGTTTGTCGCCATAGGCCGAAACATATTTATTTTGAATTTTTCCATTAGCATCATGCTCGGGATTCTGACGACGGACGCGACAGGTGCGATATGCTCCACCGACGAAGTACGGGAACGCGACGCCGCTCACGTCGCCGTCGAACCGGATTCCTTTCTCGCGGGCTTGCTGGTCGGTAACATGTTCCACCTGTGCCAGCCGCAAGACTCCCGGCGAGATCCGGAATCGAGCGAACATTTCTCGTTCGGATGACGTCAACTTCAACTCGTCGCTGCTTATCTCGGGCACGGTGCAATTCCTTTAGTAGGGAATGTCTTGCGACGGCTCGACTGGGGTGTCTTTCGCAAGCCGGTCAAAGGCTTCCGTGGGGGAGGGATGTGTCAACAAGTACTGCGCGACGGCTTCGGCGATGCGGGCCAGGATCCTGTAGCTGGTGCGCGGATCGATCCACCAAATTAGGTTGATCCATTCGGGCCCGTGCGGACCATCTTCCTTGCGCTGTGGCCAACCGCACCACGGCTTCTTGGCGGGATCGCTGGGAAGGAAGTAGCTCACACCACGAACGCCGATTTTGCCGTTCAAGCGGACCGTCGCGTGTCCGACCAACTGACCTTTTTGGTGATAGCAGAAATCAGTTACTTCCACGTCAATCGCAGGCTTTTCCGGAGTACCGCTTGACAAAGAAGAATCTAAACGTTTATCGTTTCCCATGTCAGTCACCTCCAAGTGACGATTCAAGTTGTGCTGGCCTGAATGATTACGAGTCATTCAGGCCAGTGTTGCGTTTTGGGGCTAGCTCGCCGGCGTTGTCTGCCTCGCCTCGCGCACCGCAGCCGCGCACAACCGGCGCAGCACTTGAGACAACGACAGATCCTGAGCACTGGCGAGGGCATGCAATTCTTCGTGCAGTTCGCGACTGACACGCGCTTGAATCAACGCGTGCCGCCTACTCGCAGCCGCTTTCTTCGTATGGATCACGGCGTCTCTCCTTTTTGATTTCCTGGCCACGAGCGGAAAATACATCTGCATGAGGTTCGAATGTAAGGGCCAGAAGGGGACCAAAGGGGACAAAATGATTCTGTACGTCTTAAGAGCGGGACTTAATCAAGAGGATACTACTTGGCTTTCCGCTTACGATCGTCGCGCAATCGCTTTTTCAACACTTCCAGGTCTACACCTTGTGCGCTGGCGATCTCGATTAGCTTCCTGCCTTGCCTTTGGGCTTTCCTGGCAGCCGCGACACTGCGACGGACTGCTGGATCCGGTCGGCGTCCCAACTTCTTCGATGCCGGCCTTATCGCCGGCTTCGCGGGCGCCATCGGCTGGTAAAATGCTTTCGATCGAGGTACGACAGGCCCGCCCCCCAAAGGAACAAACTCAACCGCGGTGGGCTCGCCAACAATTAGCCGCTGGATCGAAACCTGTTCAGCGGAGCGGCGAGCGTGTTCTGCCAACGCCTTCGTGTCCAGCTCACTGATCATCCGCGTTGACTTGCTGCCAAGACGCGGAGTACTCTGCGCTCGTCGTCTCACTCACGCACCAACCGGCCGCCACGGTTCACGCCCGATGGCGGCCTTTCCATTTTCCGCCCGCCATTCTAACACCGCTTGCCTGTAGGGTTGGTGTAGGGATGTAGGGTCTGTAGGGTTGTTCTATATATTTGCTATATTCATGCTCCACGCTCCACGCGATACGGTAAAGGAAACCCTACAGAACCCTACATTTTTGCAAACCCTACAGGAGCAAAACCGCACCACCAGGAAACCAAATGCCCAACCATGCGCGATTCCTCTGGCGTCGCGTCCATCGGCATCGCCGTGCGATTTGCAGCGCCCAGGACGAACGAGCGCGTGTCTTCTGCGGACCTCTCGTCCCTAACGAGGCGCTCTAACGTGCAACCGTTGCGAGAGTAATCAGTTGCAGCAGCCTATTGGTCATGTATCGGTATTTGTATCGGTCCATCCGCCGGCGTGGGACAAGAAATGGGACGCCGCAGGACAGTGGGACACCTCAGCTATGTTGCACGAGCAGCACGCAAATCGGTCCATTTGACGGGCCTTTCAGAACTGACTCATAACTTCTTCTATCGCAAGGACTTGCAACCCCCAACTGATAGTTTGCACTGCGGATACCCAGTTCGCCAATAGGTACACATGTGGTACACTCGCGCCCAGCCGGAGGTTGAGAGCTATGGCAAGGTGCGCAACTTGTGCAAATGTGAAGCACAGAGAGATCAACCGGCGTTTGTTGCTCGGTGAGCAGGCGCAGATTGTAGCTGCGGATTTTGGGATCAAGGCGCAGACGCTGCGGTATCACCGGCGGTGGCATTTACCGTGGCGGAAGGAAGGGAAGAAGGCGGTGACGGCGGACGAGAAGATGGCGGAGCTGGAGTATCAGTTGGGGCGGTTGCGTGCGCTGGCGGAGGCAGGTGAGCGGGTGGACCAGCCGTTGCGAGTGATGGTGGCGCAGCGAAATCTCCTGGAGCTACAGATGCGGAAGGAGCATTTGTTGGGGGCGACGCATCGGAAGTTATTTCCGCAGCGGGAAGATTTGCAGGAGGAGTACGAGGTTGTTTTCTCGGGGGGATCGCCGCGGACGATGCCGAAGAGTGAAGCGGCTAGATTGCGTGGTGAGAAGCCATGAAGAGTTTTAGTTTTCCCACGACCATTCGCCAGCAAGCGATGCTGGAAAACCTCGCGCGCATTTTACTGGTCGCGTGCGGGACAAAAACTGGCAAGACGGTCGCGGCGGAAATTTGGTTGATTCGCGGATTGTTCGCGGGCGAACCATGCTGTTTTTGCGGCCCGTATTTTTTCAGAAGCCGGCAAGTGTTCGATGAAGCGAAGAAACTTTTGCAGCCGTGGATTTTGCAGCGGTTTATTTCGATCAACGAAGCGCGGTTGCAGATCACCAGCAAGAATGGCGGGCGGATAGATTTTGTTTCGGGCGACAATCCCCAAAACCTCTTCGGGCAGAATTATTCGCGCGTCGTGCTGGACGAATCGACGCGCATGCGTGAGGCCACGTACCAGGCGGCATTGACGACGATCAGCGCAACGCATGGATCGCTGCGCTTGATGTTCAATCTGGACCTAGGAAGCAAGAATTGGTGCATCCGGCACCTACTTAAGATTCAGGCACTCACGCCGGAACAGCGCGAGTTGACTGGCGAAGATTTTTTGACGTTCCCATCGGGCGGGGATGGACTGGTCAGTGATGAAACCATTGAGCAGTTTCGGAGTCAGATGCCAGAGCAGCTCTGGCGTGCGTTGTACCTCGCCGAAATTCCCACCGAAGATTGCTCGCTGTTTCGCAACCTGGACAAGATTTTCTCAGGACGAGAACGAGAGACGCCGGCGGAAAGCGTCGATTATTTTATGGGTGTGGACCTGGCGCGCAAGGCCGACTACACGGTTTGCACGATCATCGACGGCGAAGGGAACGCGGTGTGGAGCGAGCGATTTACACAGATGGACTGGAGTTTGCAAGTCGGCCGCTGCGCGCTGCTTTATCGGACGTTCAAGTGCACGAAGGCGATTGTGGACAGCACAGGCTTGGGGGATCCGATTTGCGAGCAGATGGAAGACTTGGGAATGGCAGTCGAACGCTATACGTTCAGCGTTCCATCGCGCAAGAGTCTCATTGAAGAATTAATCCTGAGCTGTGACAGCCGCGAAATCACAATTCCGGACACCGAGCGATTCGCGGTCTACCGCAGCGAACTGGAATCGTTCGAGTATGTGCTGGACGGCAGCACGATCAAGTACTCGGCGCCGAGCGGGATGCATGACGATTGCGTGATGTCGCTGGCGTTGGCTGTTCATGGTTTCCGCGCAGCGCGAGGCGCCGTGTGGGGAATGGTGCTGTTGCTGGAGCGCCGCGCGAAGGAAATCGCCGCGGGCATCCGCGACGCATTCGGCGAGCTGATTCACAAGCCGAAACCGAAGCCGCTTCCGGAAGTCGTAGCGCAGAAGTCAGCCGTCACGCGCAGTATCGCGCCTCCAAAGAAGGCCAACGAGCCGTGCAAGAACTGCCAGAGCACGGCCACGATTCTGATGAGTGCCGGCATTGGCCGATTGATTGTGCATTGCAACTCCTGTTCCGCGGACGATGGAGTGCTTCCACCGAAACCGGCCGGCCAGTGCTGCGGGAATTATCTTCCGCAGATTATTTCCGGCGGGATCCGGTGCGGAAACTGCGGCTGGCAATCGAATGCGAACGCGCCCATCCCGCACGGCGCGACGTTCCGAGAACTCGGAGCTCGTCGTAGCAGTTTTGGCCGCTTCGGATGAATGGAGGTGATCGATGGCGATCCCTGCAATCGAGAAAGAAAAACCATGTGCGTGCGGTGGCGCGATACAGCGCTTTGCAAATATTTCGCGATGCGCGCAATGCGGCGCGCAAGCCGGTGTCGGCTATCGAGGCGATCGCTGCGAAGCCGGCTGCGATCCGCGCTTGACCATATCCGTCGCCGGTATCGGCGGCGCCGGCAAAAGATGCCAGCAATGCGGGGCGCAGTGGTAGAGACTTAGTTTTTTTTCGTTCGCGTCGCACTTCACTCTTGACAGTGATGCAGAGCGAAGTATGATTCTCGCGCAGCACCAAAAGGAGAAACCTGTTTCTCGTTCTGTAGGGCCTACGTGAATGGCCCTTAGGGGAGATTTCGGGTGCTCCGACTCTGGCAAAGAAAACCTACCGCAGTAGCAGCGCCCGCTCTCTCTCTCGCCGATCGCGTCGCCGAAGCCCACGCTGAATACGTTGCAGCCAATCGTCTGTGGATCGATGCCTGGTCACTTGTGCGCGCCTACTACTCCAGGCACCGCACGCAACTGGAACCTACCCGTGTAGGCGATCAGGTGGTCCGGCAACTCGTTGTCGATTCGGAACTGACTGCCATCGCCAGCCGTGAAAACCACGCGCGCGTCGATCGTGACGCGAAACTGAAAGTCTGGTCGGATCTCAAACTAAAACTTTCCACGAGTGGGGCCGTGCATGTCGCCGGCTTACTGGTGAAGTCATGCCCTTGAAAGTCGGCGACAAATCGGTGGACCAAAAAATCAGCGAAGCGCAGAGCGCGTATGAAACAGCCATCGAAAACTATAAAGGCGCGAAATTTCAGCTGCAGGAATGGGATCGCTGGCCGCACGATGAACTATCAGACGATGAAAGACTCCAGCAACGCGATCAACTTGTTTATTTGAAAGACGAAGCGCTTGCCGCGTTGAACGAATCGTCGCAGCTTTATAGCTGGATGGTCAAAGAAGTTTCGATTTTGAGCGAACACTCGCCCCATCGGCAGGGGAGGCAATGACCATGCCGATTGACGACCGCACCAGCGTCGAACGATACCAAGACGCCACGAGAGCCTTGACTGCTGCGCAGACGCTTTTTCAAAACATGAATCGCCAACTCAAACAATTCGACGCTGACCATCCCGGTGCCTTAACCGCCGAGCAAGCAACTGAGCGCAAGTCACTCCTGGTGTTGAAGCAAGAAGCGCTGGCCAGCTTGGAAGAAACGGAAGCGATTCAAAAGTTTGCCCACCATGAAATCTATGCCCAGCAACAAAGCTGGGGACGGTCCTCGGGTAAATGGTTTCGAGGCGACCGGAAATACGATGAACGCAGATAGGGAGGATTTATGAGCGACGCACTACCGACCAGTGTTCTGAAATCCGTCATTTGGGGCGACGACATGGGCTTGAACGAAGTGACGGACCTGGACGAGCAGGCCGATCCGATGACGGGTTTTATTCTGCGCAATCAGGTCCAGGCCGCGGTCAAATCCGCTGGCGGTGCAACCGTCGTGCTGGACTTGCCGGTACCGAACCTGGACGACGACGTGGACGACGATACTGGCGGCCTTTGGAAATCGCCGCGAATTGTGCACGGCGTGAGCGGCGCTTTGAAGAAAAGCAGCGGCACAAAGTTCGTAGAGTTGTTGGCCACGATTCGGAAACACTTTGATGGCCATGACGACGAGATGGCCGAAGCCGTCGAACTCGTGACGAAAATCCGCCAGGAAGTGCGCGCGCGCGCGATCGCGGCCGCTGTTAGCTAGTTGAAGTTTTTCAAGGAGGACTAAAGCATGGCAATCTCAGCGGGCGAACTCCGAAAATGTTTCGAGAAATGCGCACAAGCCGAAGACGAGCACAAAGACATGGAGCAGGGCATGGCGGATGAACATAACGCGATGCAGAAAGCGGCCGGCACCGCCGACGCGCACCACGGCAGAATGGCCGCTTTCCACCAGCACAAAGCGCACACGCACGAACAGTCTGCCGCGGACCTCCGGGAAGCAGCGGAAAAATGCAAGAAAGCCGCTGACGATGAACTGGGCAAGAACACCGGCGACCTCGCGAAGCGGCTCGAACGCCTGGAAAATACAATCATTCCGACAGGCATAAGTCGGGTGACGCCGAATGCTCCTGGCGTTACCGCGGTGCCTCGCGCGGGCTCACGCCCGATGCCGTCGGAAAAGCCGAACGTGCCGATTCAGTTCGAAAAGTTGGTTTCGATAGAAGAATGATTTTGCTTCGGATGAACGCCTCCGCCGAAGCAATGCGCGAGGCTGGGCTCTGCGGAAAAGGGCGACAGGCTCGCTGAGTTTATGAATAGGCGGTAACCGGGGATGACGATTCCACGAACGCAAGAAGTTGTTCTAACGCTGCGTTTCCGCACGAAGATCCTGGCACGATTGGTCATCACCGAAAAGTTATCCGCATGTGGGGAAATCATGAGCTGGCTACGATTCGAACTGAAGGGCGATTTCAACTTAATTTTGAGACTCCGCTCTTTGCCCGGGCGAATGATGGAAGTTCTGCGCGTAAAATTGGACGCACTCACGAACAAAACAGCGGGCGATATCGTGGCCGATAAACTCAGCGGCCAAATTCTGCGTCGGCGCACGGGAGTTTTGGCGAAGTCCGTACACGCGATGCCCACCACGATTGAAGGCACCACCGCGATACGCGGGGGAATCGAAGCGGCGGTCCAGCCTACTATGGAAAAATTCACGAATTTGGTGCGCCGAGCGCGTGGACGATCATTAACACGAAGGCCCGCGCTCTCTCATTCATGCTCGACGGAAAACGAACTTACGCGCGTCGCGTGCAGCATCCCGCAATGATGGCGCGGCCATTTATGAAACCCACCGCGCTGGAATTACAGGAAACGCTCAACGCCAGTCTGGCGCGGGCCATCGGCGACGTGATGAAAGAAAAATAAAGCGCGGGCGTCGGTGTTCAACGCTGGTGTATGACTTGTAGCCACATGTGTTTTTGTATCAGGTTCTTGACCTTCGGGTCTTTTGTGTCGACCTTCGGGTCGAGGAGCAGATAGCTGTCTCTAATCTCATTGTTGTCGTCGAAGTAGAACGGACCGCCCTTATAGGAGATCACGCAGTGGTCGAACTTGCTCAGGTAGAAATACGTGCCATCGAGCTGCTGACGCACCCTGGCGAAATCGGCCTGAACAAATAAACCGGACGACCCGGGCGCGACCTCCACCGCAGTCGGCTTGATCTCGGCGAGCGTAGAGGGTGGCTTCTGCCCGGGCGTTTGGGCTGCTTCCATGTTCTCACCAACGAGCAACGAAAACCGCACTAGTGTTTCTTGAGGTTCGGGAAACTGCCGCTGCTCAACGATAGTAGCTCGGCCTTGTGTCACCTCGGCGATCTGGTTGTCACCGCCCACGGTCCGATCCGCTTGCGCGGTATAACTCACCAAAGACAACGCGATTCCGCGCATGTCGTTCAACGTCAGCGATGCGCCTCCATCGGATGCAAGCGAGACCTTTAAGCGCGTTAACATTTCGTCGTTTGGTTTTGATGCCGGATCACTCAGTAATTTATTTGCAGTCTCCCACTTGCCAGCAAGTCCACGTGTCAGACCGTCGCCAACCGAAACGATTTGAACCTTGGTCATGACCGCGCCCCGATCCATGTGGCCAGGATCGGCCTCAAGATGTACTTGGCCGATTTTCAACATGCCGTCGAGATCGTATCCAACGAGAGTTATGGTTGAAAAATAGTTCTTCGCCCGGAGAGGTTTATTTGCAGCCGCGCGCAGTGCCGCGATAGCCGATATATTCTGGCCCATCAGCATTGCTAGGGCGGTCAACTTTACGTCCAGGGACTGAGGCGGGTTCCGCTTCAGTTCTTCCGAAAAGTGGTTCACAACGGCACTGACGCTAGGGGAAAATTCGGGGAACAGCCCCGGCGCGGACACGAAGCCGGCTATCGCGCATATCGTCTTGTCATCCAGTTGGAAAAGTTTCTGTCCAGGCGTTTCAGGATGGGGTACGGGAACTGGGCCGGATTCATCGGAAAGCATACTGTCTGTGAGAACCACGGCACCGTTCTTGTTTGCTAAGGCGACGTTAAGGGTGCCACCGAGTACGGCGCCATTATTCAGCGCTTGAGCATTCGCGGGGACCCTCGCAGACGCGATGAGTGCGATCACGACAGCCGCGACTAGGACCGGCTTGGAGACGTTCATCTAAATACCCTCGATATTCGAGAATCCTAGAGCTAGCTATTGAATTAGACACCAGTAATGGGGGAAATGTGCTTGGCCCGCCACAGAGCGACGTCTGCATCGTGAACGCGAATCGTAAATCCTGTACTTTTCTGCCCCTCGGGGTCGCTGGGAATGAATGCGACAACTTTGCGCGACTCGATTACCACACTCTTGGCGCGTCGTCTGCGGTCATGGTTTTCCTTTCCATCGTGCGTTGGCGAAGCAGAACAGCGAGGAAAGTGTCGCGCAGCCTAAACGTTTAGTTTACGAACCGCATTTGCTGCGCATGCTTCGTTGGGTTGGGCTTTGTGATGATCGTGAAATGCTGGAATTAGGAAGTCGCAAAAGTGACATTTCTAGAAGAAATTATATTCTCAGCTAACATGCGGCCACGCTCGGAATTATCGAACACGAAAGTACAATTAATAAAAAGCACGTCCTCAAGCATTGCAGGATTCCCGCTATAGTGAACTTCAACGCCAACAAAATTTACATGAGCGATATCCCTATCATCGAGCGACGTTGCACCGCCGGATAACATCAAGCGAGAAGGTCCGATATTGACGCCATCATTTGTTGCTTTGCCTATCTGCTGAAATCGAGCAGCATCAATTATTGGCACCCCCAAGTCGAGATAACTCACTTCTGGCAAAGATCTCTCAGGAAGCAACTTCACATCAAAATGTGTAGTTTCAGGCGGAGGACTTGTCTGGGGAAACACGTATGTAAGACTGTTAATGTTCGAACGATACTCCATCAAGGCCTGAACGGTTTGCCAAGGTCGTTGATCTTTCTCAGATGCCGCAATGAAGGATTTACCCACTTCCGCTAGAACAGGGGTAGGAATAGGAACCTGCGATTTCTTAGCTCCTGCGATGGCTTTTAATACTTCCGCTTGGCTCTGAGTATCTAGGGGTTCACTGGCCGCTTTTGTGAGTTGATGCGCTGCTACAAGCGGATTCACGGAACCGCGTATTTGATAAACTTGGGAAGAAATCCAACCTAGCCACACACATCCTACTGCAACCACGGCCCAAAAGAATCGAATGTGATTTGTAACGCGCTCTTCCAACCGAGCGACCTGCGTTGTGAGTTCTGCGGCATTAGCCATTTCGTCAGATAATACGCCAGTACCGCGCATTTCCAGAAGCGATAGATAATCATCACATAAACGATACGTCGCGCATCACGGTGCGATGGCCGTTGCCGTTGCGCTGAGAGTCATGCGAGGGAAGAAGGGTGATATCGGAGTGGTGGTGTATTTGACGGTGCTGGTGCCACCGGCTGCGACCACGGTTAAATCCGTAGCCGCCATGCTCAAGCCCGCCGCTTGGTTGCTAACAAGTTGCTGGGGATCGCAGCCTCGCACCGCCGAACAAATGGCGGACTGCTGCGCCAGGACGTTTACGTCACTTTCCGCAGACTTTGCCAGGATGCAGTCCAGGCACATGGACACCATCCAGCAGAGGAAGGTAAGAAAGAGCGCCGCCTCCAACAAAATACTTCCGCGCTGTCCTGGCAGGATTTGGGATGCGCGTAACATGGGATTTTAACTTGCCGTCTACGGTAGAACCGCTGTCGCTGACGCTGTTAGAGCCACGCTAGGGAACACCGGGCCAACGGGTTTGTACGTGGTGTCGAGAGTCACCATATACTCACCCTTGGCCGGTACTGATTGTTTGACTGTTATGTTTTTGGCTCTGAGAGAAAGTCCAGATGCTGCGTTATCGACGTAGTTCTGCACGTTACATCCCGTGACTCCACAGTTCGCTGCCTGTGTCGCGATGTAGTTAAGGTTCGACTTTGTCATTTCGCAGAGAAACAAATCCATTCCTCCGAGAATCAACGCCAGGAAAATAGGCAGGATTAGAGCAAACTCCATGAGCGCGATGCCTTTTTCGCGCAGCCTTTTCCCATCGGCAGCGCGCGGCTTTCCGTTGAGCATCGATCGTGAGTTCATGGGAACCACCTTCTAGACTAGACTTGGGATATAGCTAGATACACCCTAAGTTCTAATACGGTCAAGTAAAAGGATTGTGCAAACACTGTGCGCGGCGGATGCCCGAAGGTGCCATCCGGTTTGCACAGGCTCGCAGCCGCTCGCCCGAAGCGCAGTAGGTCCGCATCGCTCTTCCTTCGAAGACGCGCTCGCACCGCGTCGAGTTGGAATGGCTGGAATGCGACGCAACTCATAAGATAGAATGCGATTCTAGCAATGAGCCCAGACAAGACCAAGCGCATCGCAAAACTCTCATTCGCTCAGCAGGAATTGGCGGTGACTTTTTATGACGCTGCGAACGACGAACCCAAGGCGACATTCCAACAGATCGCCAAGCGTGTGATGCCGCGCGGGTGGATCAAAGCTAGCGCCGCGTTCAAGAAGGAAGCCCGCAAGATGTTCGACCTCGCGCGCTAGCTCTCGGTCTGTTTCGCTGGCGCAGGAATCTTCCGTATCCTTTCTTCCAAAGCAGCCACGCACCGCTGAGCAAAAACTACTCCCTGTACCTTGAGCAGAACCGGCATGTACAGCGAAAAATCAGAGTCCTGAAGCACTCTCGTGATTAGCAACGCAGTCGGATGAGCAAGCTTCGAATACATTTTGTTGCACGGCGAATACCAGTTGTCGATTTTAACTGCCTTCGCGGCATCGGCGACATTCAGATAACCCCCATCAACTGTTTCGAGCCCGATGGCGCGTGCGGCTACCTCCAGCCCTTTTCGCATCTGGGGTTCCAGTTCGCGCCCCGTCCCAACCACGTCCGAGATTTTGAAAAAAGAATCTGCAAGGCCGTGTGCGTCTCGCAGTGCATCTTCATGAAACCGCCGAGCGTTGGTTTGCGAGGCGCAGCAGTACTCCATCCAGACCCACAGTTCCAACAGGTTTCGAACGTTCCAAGCTACCGCAGGCAATGACCCGAATCCCGTCGGGACCGATTCGTCGTCTTCGACATTGCAAAGTTCGCGACACACTCTAGTAACGTTCATGGCGAGCTGGAGGAGAAGGAGAACGTACCAGGGCTCTAGGCGATCCGTGCGGCCTTCGAGGACGGTAGACAGTTCGAATAGCTTGATCGGAATTTGCGTGCCGAGCGCAGCCCGATTATCCTCGCGGAGTCTTTCAATATCCTTGAGTTCTTCCGCATCCATTTCGGGCAGGATAGCATGTATCGGTTTCTGTGTTGGTTCAGGTGTCGCTAACAGGCGGTCTGAGTCGCTAGCAGGCGGTAGCAGCGATTGAAGGAAAAACACTTGCGACTAACTGGCTTGCTTTGAGTATGGCATTTCTCGTTCGCAACGAGGAGGTCAGGGGTTCGAGCCCCCTCACGTCCACCAATTTCCCCCCACAATTTAAATCTAAAAATCGCGCCGCGAACGCAAGCCAGCCATCGCGTGGCACGGCCACTCGTGGCCCTGTTCCTTCTTACGTTCGTAGTGCGTAGCGCCGAGCCGCGCCACAATTTAGCCCAGCGCGGCAGCGCCTGGAAAACGCGCAAACTTATCCCCAGCGCCCCAGGCGCGACACACGCCTCGATTTGCAGCGCACGCGTTCGATGTCGTGCCGCTATTCCGTAATCACCCTGTCCGCCCATTCCACCAAAGAAACAAAGATGGTCGGGTTGCCAAACTTCGCACCGTAGTTGCTCAGATCGGCCTCGGTCACGCCCCGGGCTCGCGAGCAAGCGCCGCAGCCATAAATCTGAATGTGCTTCGCCACGACCTTGTCCAGGAAATCGGCCACCTTCGGCCAACCCACGGGCGTGACTGCTTCGGCCACCACCTTGCGCATCAGCACCACCGCTTCTCCCAGCAGAAATATCTGCACCTCGTGTCCCGCTTCCGCAAGAGCGAGTCCATGCGAAAAGGGAAAGGCCGCCTTGGTAGGGTCGTCCGAGCCCCAAGCACTCTTCATCATGATCTTGAGCGTCTTGTGTGCTTGCGGCGCGTCTTGCGCCCGCACCCCCTCAGCCGCAGCGAACGCGAACAGGGGTAAGCCAGCCAGCCGGGAGAGGAAAAAACGCCGAGGGTTCATAATATGTCCTCCTTTTTCGAGTTTGTTAGCTCTGGGGCAAAACCCCAGGCAATCCGTTAGATCGTCCTGAGCACCTGACGGCGACAAGGTTTACGCCAAACGCGGGTGAAAGTCCTCTGCAAAAGCAGTTATTTTCCTTACGAATTTCTCAAAGGCCGCTCCCAATGAATCTCGACCGCCATTACCAGTTTGGCCCGTTCCAACTGGATGCGGGCGGACGCCTGCTCTCTCGCGATGACCAGCGCCTGGCATTGTCACTCAAAGCCGTGGAGTTGCTCATCGAGCCGGTAGAGTCATAGGCGATTACGGTGACCAAGGAGGAGCTGCTCAACCGGGTGAAGGCCGACACCGCAGTCGAAGAAGGCAGCCTCACTTCTCATATCTTCCTGCTCCGAGAGACTCTGGGCGAGCAATACATCGAGTCGATTCCGAAGCGTGGCCGCCGATTCATGGGAGCGGTGACGACGGTCACGAACGTCTCTGAGCAAGAAACTCAGATACGCTCACTCTCCGTTCTGCCGCTGGAGAACCTCGGCCGGGACGCGGATGGAGAGTATTCAGCCGAGAGCATGACCGAGGCGCTGATGACCAACCTCGCGAAAATCAGCGCGCTACGGGTGGTCTCGCGGACCTCGGTGTTGGGCTACAAGAATACCCACAAGTCCATCCCGGAAATCGGCAGGGAATTGCGTGTAGACGCGCTGACGGAAGGATCGGTGCAATGCGAAAGTAATCGCGTCCGCATCAACGCGCGTCTGGCGCCGAGGCCCTCCGAGAATTCCTCACCGCCGCAGAGGCCCAGAAGTCAAACCTTAACGTGGACGCGGACATCGCTCGCGTGACATACGAACGTTTCAAGTCAGGGTTGATGGTTCGGTCTTACTTTTCTGACACCTGCTTGAGGGACGATAACCAAAGGTCATGACCCCTATGCATCGCCTGAGGGTCGTTCTTGCGGAACTCCACTGCTCCCGGTCCTTTCACGACCTCTTCGGTGACGACACGACAACCTTCAGGTGCCTTGAGCAAAAGAAAAGTATGGTAGGCATCCATACCTGTTCCCCGACCGAACCAGCCGAGACGCGAGTTCGGCACAAATTCATGTACCTGACTGTGAATTTGCACGCCAAACGTGTCCCATGTGAATTGTGTGTCCTGATGAAGCCTGCCGTCGGGACTGTTCAGCAGCTTCACATCGTGTGAGTTTGGATACCATTCGGGCCAAGTCTGCGCACGAACGAGATGCTGCCAGACAGTCGAGCAGGATGCGTGGATCAGCAACTCGTTGTGAGCGAACAGGTCCGCGTCCGTCGGGGTGTGTCCAGCCGGCCAATGGATTTCCGAAGACCGAAGCGGCCAATCGGGATTCTCGACCTGCGAAGTCTGTCCGAACGCGGTCGCCCTCATCATGCCGGCAAATAGGATAACCATGACCAGCCATGTCTGTGCCAGTGTTGCGATTCGCTTCTTAGTACGCATAATCCTCTCCCTCATTTCAACTGCTCATGCGTTGCTTGCGGTTCGTGACTCCGCGCCCACAGGCGTCAGCAATTCGCTAAGACCTACGCGATGCAACATTTCCGTACGAACGCGGTCCATTACCGCAAATGCCACGTCCGCCCCGTCCTGCGTCGGATCGATATGGACGCGGAACGGGCGTTTGCCAAACGGGGCGTCCACGACTTTAACGATTGCGTCCGCCACCGCGCCCGCATCCGCATCCGGCGGAACAATTGCGGCAAAGGCTTCCTCGATTTTCTTTGCATAGCCTTTGTAGGGGCCCGCTTCATATTCGGCTACGCGCTGCTTGTCGGCAGGCGTGCCGGAATGCGCGAAGTGATTAGTGCCGCCGGTGAATGCGCCGGGAACGATGATTGATGTTTCGATGCCCCACAGCGCCAGTTCGCGGGCATACTGCACCGCCATCGCGTCCATGCCCGCCTTCGAGGCAAAGTAGGGCGCGAGATACGGGGGCGTTCCACCCGCCGAACTGCTGCTGGACACCCAGATGAGCAGCCCCCGGCGCTGTTCTCTCATTTGAGGCAGCGCTACGCGGTTTACCCTTTGCGTGCTTAGCACGTTGATGTCGTAGAGTTCGGCCAGTTGCTCCGGCGTGAACGCTTCCGCCGGTCCGAACACCATATGCCCGGCATTGTGCACGAGAACATCGAGCCTGCCCTGTTCGGCGACAATCTGGCGGATCGCCGCTTCGATGGACTTTTCCGAAGACACGTCCAGTTCAATAGGACGCAAGTCAACCTTATTGTCGTGCGCAAACTTTTTCACGTCCGCAGATTGCGGCGCGTTGCGACCGGCAGCATCCCGCATCGAGGCGTAGACAGTGTGGCCGGCCTTCGCGAGGGCGTTGGCGGTCAGACGGCCAAAGCCGCTCGAAGCTCCAGTGATTACGATTACGTTCTTCATGACTAGCTTCTCCCTTATTTAGTATCTCGTGTGTCTTTGCAGTGTTCGGAACCGCCTTCAGTAGGCGAATCCGCCGTTAGTACGCAACACTTGAGAGTTCACCCAAGCACCATCTGGACCTGCCAAAAAGGAAACGACACTGGCGATATCTTCCGGCTGTCCCAGACGTTCCAGCGGTGGCAGCTTGCTTAGTTCCGCGATCTGTTCTTCGCTCTTGCCCTTCAGGAAGAGCTCGGTGGCGATTGGCCCTGGAGCGATAGCATTGACCGTAACGTTACGCCCGCGCAGTTCGTTGGCCAGAACATGGACTAGCCCTTCGACGCCGGCTTTGGATGCGATGTAAGGACCGTACGTGGGGAAAGACTTTGCCAGCACGCTGCTGGAGAACGCGACGATTCTGCCGCCCGACGCCACGTGCTGTGTAGCTTCAGCCAGGACGAGGAAGGCGCCACGTAAGTTTGTGGAGATAACTTTGTCGAACAGATCCACCTCGGCCTTACCGATGGGCGAGAGCGACATGATTCCCGAGTTGTGGACGACCACATCGACGCTGCCGAATTTCTTCATGGTTTCTTCAAAAAGCCGCTCGACGTCGGCTTGGTTTGACACATCCGCTTTTACAGCGATGGCGTTGCCACCGATCCGTTGGATTTCGCTCACTACTTGTTCCGCTTCGCTTGCATTGCTCAGATAATTCACGACCACGCCGAATCCGTCCTTTGCAAGCCGCTTCGCGACGGCACGGCCGATTCCACGAGATGCTCCGGTTACAATCGCTATTTTCTTCATGCCCTTCTCCTTTGTACGCTGGCCGTCTCTCTGGCTCTGGTACCGCCGCCAGATGGCAATTTCGCACTTGCCGATAAATAACTCCAATGCATAATGGCTATATCTATTATGCGTACCACGTATCTGCGTCAGGCAGACCTCAACCTCTTAATCGTTTTCACCGTTCTCGCGGAGGAGCGGAATGTCACGCGAGCTGCGAAGCGGTTGCTGCTCAGCCAGCCGGCCGTGAGCCGCGCGTTGCAGCGCTTGCGGGACATGTTTCACGACGACCTCCTCATCCGGAGTTCATCCGGATACGAGCCCACGCCTAAGGGCCAGCGCCTCCTCCACGAGCTTGAAATCTCGCTTCCGCAGCTGGATCGCCTGCTGAGCGGCGCGGAATTCGATCCGGCTCACGAAGAAGCATCCTTCCGGATCGCCGCAACGGATCACGCCGCTCATGCGCTTTGTCCGCCGCTATGCCGTACCGTGCTCGCATCGGCGGGCAAGGTCTCCCTTAATTTCGTTCCATTCCACGATGGAACGTTTGAGGCGATGGAGAAGGGACGGCTCGACCTGCTGCTCATCGCCGACGATGGCACCGCCCCTCCGCACTTCGCGAACGAGATCATCTTCGAGGTGGACTTTGTCTGTGTGGTGGCGAAGGAGAGCAACTTCTCGCGTGCTTTGACACTGAAGCAATACCTCGCCGCGAACCACATCGGAGTCAGCATTCTGGGGGGAATCCAGACCATTCCTGAAAAGAGACTGGCGGCGATCGGCGTTAAGCGCCAGTGCCCAGTCTGGGTGCCGTATCACACGGCGGCTTTGCGTAGCTTGGTCGGCACCAACCTCATCGCTACTGTACCGAGACGCATGGCGGAACTCGAATCCTCAAATCCGGAGATAAAGATATTGAAAGCTCCGGCAGTACTCGGAACGTTCAAGTATCTGATGTCCTGGCACCCCCGAATGACTTCGGACGCGGCTCACGCCTGGTTGCGTTCTGCCGTCCGCCAAGCCGGAAAAATAATATCGATCGAGTGAAAAACGCATACGCGGCAGCCCACCACACGCCCTGGGCGAATGGAATTGCGTTTTTCTGACGGGTTGTCCGCGCTTCGGAAGCGGTCCAGTTGGATATAGTACGATCAGTGTCGTGAAGTCGGATTGTACGAACTGATCTCCGCGCTTGACATCGACTCTGGGGGATTGCGGCTACCTCGAAAGTTAATTAGATGCCTGACGAGCGCGCTTGGCGGATATGTGGAGTACTAGCCCGGAACTTGTCCGGTAACGCGACTTATCAGGACTTGGCAGCTTTCCTCCAAACACTGCTGGGCGACGCTGTAGCTAGTTTGCAAAACCGAATACCAAGAAATAAATGATCGTGTATAAAACCACTGTTGCGTCCATCGCTGCGCCAGCCTTGAAACCGTGTGAGTAGGACTGGTTTCCGTTGGTCACAACCAGATAAACCATGAATGCTTTTTCAAGTAGGCTGTAGGTGAGAATTGGCTTTCGCCATTCAACTTTGAATGCAGCGACGACCATGAAAACGCCCATCAGGCCCACCATGATTCCCCAATGCTGGGTGATGATCGTGTAGTCTGGGACGAACGGGATTTTCCCGACGGTTTCCAGCGACCACTGAGGCCATAAAGCGTAAAGAACTGCACCAGCCGTACCAATCCCGGTAATCACAAAAAACGGCCTGAATGTAAGATCGAAAAAGCGTTTCATCTGAACTCCGACCAATCGGATCTGGGCGTTCGCCAACCTTGATTCAAAGCTCCGCCGTCGCAAATCCCCTGCGGCAACTTCTCTACGGCTGGTGTGCTGGACCGATCAGCGGCACGTGTACGGGCTTAGCCATACCGTAGAAGACCACGACGCCTTGACCCGCGCATCGGGTCGAAAGGCCTTCGATGGGTGTACCTACGCAGCTGTCGATGTCCTGCCAGTTGTTGGTGACCCATACGTTGCCCGCGGGATCGATGTCGACATCAACCTCCATCTGCAAGCCTCCGCCGACGTAGCCGAGAGTCGGCGAAATTGGATCGCCCGTCTTCATCCCGGGAGGGCAGTTCTCGGTCCGAACTCCACACAAGTGCGCGAGCTGTCCTGAAGCGCCGGCGAAATTCGAGATCCAAACATTGTCGTCGCCATCCACAGCCGCTGCCCACGGACCTGGAAGACTGCTGCCAGTGAATGGACTTCCTGGAAATTGGCTGCCGTCGGGTTTCAGCAACACTACGCTTCCACCCTCTTTGCCGCCTTTTTGCTCAGACATAATTTTCGTCAAATAATCAGAAGCCTTCTCGACACCAGCGGCCTTGAGCCGTACCCCCATGTCCACCAGATGGGCCATCCCCAGTAACCCACTGCCGAACCGGTTGGTGACCCACACGTTGCCCTGGCTATCAATCGCAAGCCCGCTACTGTTGAAGCCACCGGTTTTGAAGTTTTCAGTTTTGCTTGGATCTGAGGCAGGGAAGCGCGTCAAGTGATCGACGCCGCTGCTGGCCACCCAGATTCGGTCCTGCTGGTCGATGCCCAAATGAAATGGCGCCTTGAACGATTTGCACGGTTCAGCGCTGTCGCCCTCGCAAACGATCCGCCCCTGATTGATATCGCCCTTTGGAAAGTACACAAGCTGGTCCTTGGAGACGCACAGCGCCCAAATATCTCCAGCGGGAGTAGCGATGATGCCCTGCATCAGACCGAGCCGCCCATTGAACGTGATGCCTCCCGGAGGCGACAGCGGCTTGCCGTTCTTGTCGAATACGGCAATAGCCTTGCTGCCGTAAGTTGAAAACCAGGCATTGTCCTTAGCATCAACCGCCAAGCCGAATGAACCGCCCTCCATTCCGCCGCCCGTAAAACCTGTGGTGATTGGCGAAAGCGCCGTGCCATCTGGTGCGAACTTGCTCGCGTGGCCCTCCCACAACGAGTCCTGCCCCTGCCAGCCCACGGTGAAGTTGTCTGCAACCCATAGGTTGGCCTCGCTATCGAACATGGCCTTGCCGCCCGCTCGCAGTCCTCCGCCATCGAACTTGAGCGAAAGAACCCATGCGCTCGGAAGGTAGTTGACGTAAGGCATGAAGGGTACAGCGCGCAAATTGTTGTCCGGTGGCGCTGGATACAGGTAATTCAGCAAGCCAAAAAGTTTTTCCGGTTGATACCAAGGATAGCGTGCGATGTTCTCTGCTGCCGCCAGCGTATCCTTTGGGTACTCTCCCCTCGGGGACGTCGCCGCAAAGAACAAACTGCTGCAAGCATCGGAACGAATCAGCGTCACGCAGCCTGCCAAAATGTCGGCCAGCGTCGCAAAATTTGACATTGTCGGTGTTTGTCCGCCGTTCAGCGGTTCCTGAATCGCCCCGCCCCAGCCGCCCGTTTGCAGATCCACAAGATTCGGCACATTGCCCGCAGCAATACGAAGACCCAGAGCGTTACCCTGTAATTTCACGCCGTCTAGGAATTGCGCGTTCGTCCATACCGACGCGATCGTCGTGAATTCGTTGATGACTACCGTTGCGGTTGCCTTATTGCCGAGCACGGCGAGAAGAACTATTACCGGATTATCGGCGTTACCCTTTTGAGCCGTGGGCACTCCCCCGGTCGCCACAAGATACAAGATGGAGTCAGTGCCTCGCGTTGCTGCGGAGCGAATCTCAAACTGGCCCTGCCCATTCGTTTTTGCTTCCGCCAATTTCTTAGGCTCGCTGGAACTAGCCTCCCACAAAGTGACGGTTGAGTTTGCGATGGGGGCGCCGGCTCCAAGAACTCGTCCGCTGAAGTGCTCGGCGGCGACCGCCGAACTGGCCAGGGATAGAATGGCCAGCGACAAGACTCCCACCAACTTCAACCGAATCCAGCTGGGCATGTTCATCTCTTCCTCCGCCATGAATTGGGTGTACCTGGTAATGGGTCACGTAAAATGGGGACGATGATTCTTTCCCTCTGAGCGTCGACCAAGGACAATTCCAAGCGAGTGTTGTCCGTCAGATCCCATTAAGATGCAATTGTCAAAAGTAACGGGTACTAAGCTGGGCCCGGAAGGATTTGCGTCATGTGGTCAGTTAGCTAGTTGACTCAATGCCTGATTAACGCCGTG
>Ga0210390_10000419_pt1 | contig 46465 bp, 60 predicted proteins | sample IncBWH11OmetaG_FD_161050 | JGI IMG/M metagenome (GOLD analysis project Ga0210390, IMG submission 161050) | Forest soil microbial communities from Barre Woods Harvard Forest LTER site, Petersham, Massachusetts, United States - Inc-BW-H-11-O ... | reverse complement strand
GGCTGCGTCTTCGATGTACCAGTGGGCCGACACCGAAAGTATTGCCTTCGGCTTCGGCAGGGTCGCGCCGATCGATGCCCACCGCTGCGTATAAGGGTTCACCAGCAGCGCATTCATCGGATTCCCGTGCCCAATGAACAACGCTGGCATCCGCTCGGCCATTGTTGGATCGCTCGTCGTTACGCCGCCTTTTGCTCTTGGCTTGGCATCAGGCCTATTTGCTTCAACATACCCATGAGATCGTAAAAAAGATTTTCTTCCACGATCTGACCTTGTTCGTTCCAGCGCGCAACGGTACAGAAATCCACATGGAAACTCTTGTTCGTGGGCTGGATCACCATTCCGTCTGCCATCGTCATCGGACCTGTCATCGTTCCCCTGAAATCCGCCACAGTGCACGTCCATTCGCCCTGAGCAATCTCTACTTTATAAGGATGATTAATCAGATGATTGTCGGGAAACGTCTTGAAAAATTGGATGGACTCCGCCTTGTGATTGTCGCGCCCTCTTGTTGGCTCGGGCTGACCAGGCCAAAAGACGGTGGTGTCCTTCGAATGCCGCTTTTCAAACGTGTCCCAGTCCTGTGCGTTCCACGAATCGTCGAGTGTCCGCATGAGCTCAAGGTTGTTCTGTGTCATGTGATCCTCCAAAAATACAAACTCGGACAGGTTGGTCAAGCATGTGCTAGCCATCAGCCTGCCGGGGCTCCATTCTATACCTGACTGGCTCTTAGCTTAGGCCCCTAAAACATTGGGTAGAAGGCCTGTCTTCCGAGCACAACTCTTCTCTGAGTTGGGGGTTGTCAAGCCTGTTCCCTCGGGCATATGCGAGTGCTGTTCCGCCGCCGAGCCTCCCTGTGAGAAAGCTCTGGGTTCAGACTAGTCCATCGCGAAACTTGGGGTCGGCTGCATGCGCTCCGTTACAGAAAGGTTTGTTCTCGGACTTGCCGCAGCGGCACAGTGACATGCGATTGCGAATTTCGTAGGCTCGGCCATCGGCGCCGACGAACGCGATTCCTCCACGAACCCACAACGGACCGCTACACTTCTGCGCCGGATCCTCAACTAATCCGATTGAATGTGGCAGTTTCGGCTCGATTGATTCTCCGTCGTGTTTGTCAACGGCGATCAATCGACCGGAAGGGCAGTTACCCACCTGCTGGAGAAACTGCGCTCGCACCTTGGGATCATCGGTGTCGTTCACCTCATTCCAGACCTGGCCGTGTGGATCGCAAAAGCGCGCGAACGCGCACAAGACCTCGGCATCAGCGAGTCGCATCGACGGCCCTTCGATCACTTGCGCCTGCTCCGTGACGGGCTTTCGACTGGCAGTTTCGGCCCCGTCGAAATTGATCTTGGCATGCGTGCCATCGCAGAACGGTTTCTTGTTGGAATTTCCGCAGCGGCAGAGTGCATATTGCACGGATGTCGGGAAAGCATTACCCTCAACCCACTCAGTCGACTCGCCCGCGGTGTTGACTCCGATTGTCTCAAGCCTGAGTGACACCGAACCGGAGACGATGTAAGGTCCATTTTTTGAGACGGTAATTGTTTTGTGGCTAGACATGCGTCACCATGAAAAAGGGGCGGCGTCCGAGACCTAGATTATGCATGGCCGCTTCTATTAAATATGCATGGCCGCTTCTATTAAATCGGAAGCACTAGAGCAGTTTACGCCTCTTTGCTGTGACGAACTATGAATTGTCCGGCGCCGATGGAGGTGATGGAATGAAGAGAAGCAACGCTTCGAGAATGCGCTTACCGGCAGCTTTATGCACGGTGGCCATCGTGTTTCTACCAACACAATTGATGGCACAGGTTGCGTCAATCGATCCGGCCAAGATGCCAATCATAGACACGGTCGATGAACGATTTCAGTCCTACAACATTGAAATGGTGGAGGTGATTGGCGGAAGATTTTGGAAACCATACGAAAGCACCAAGAACGAAAGTAAAGCGCAGGAACCCGCCTCCCAAGCGGGTTTCGCTCCGACAGGCTTAGATCCGAACCTTTATCAATATCGAGCGCCCATTGATCTTTCAAATCCGAGATTGCGAAAACTGGCAGCGGCGTTAAGCCCGGCATATGTGCGAGTCAGCGGTACGTGGGCCAATAGTGCCTATTTTCAGGCTTCGGACAATGCCGCCTCAGCAAATGCGCCATCGGGTTTCAGCGGAGTCCTAACGCGACAGGAATGGAAAGGGGTCATTGATTTTTCTCGTGCGGTGAATGCCGAAATTGTGACATCGGTAGCTACGGGGCCAGGATCGCGTGATGCTGAAGGCGTGTGGACCTCCGAGCAGGCTCGGGAATTGTTTGAGTACACAAAATCTGTTGGAGGACGAATCGCGGCAAGCGAATTCATGAATGAGCCGACATTTGCAGTGATGGGCGGCGCACCGAAAGGATACGATGCCGCAAGCTATGGCCGCGACGTCGAGGTGTTCCGTTCGTTCCTTCGGAAAACGGCGACCGATACACTGTTTCTCGGTCCGGGTTCAGTTGGCGAGGGACCGTACGCAATACCAATGGCTGGCGGAGTGTTGAAATCCGAAGACCTGCTCCACGCAGCCGGTCCGGTATTCGACGTTTTTTCGTACCATCTCTATGCCGCTATTTCGCAGCGGTGTGCAAGCATGGGCGCATCATCACAGACAACGGCAGCAGCAGCACTTTCTCAAGACTGGCTCTCGCGACCGGAAAAGATTGGCACATTCTACTCGGACGTTCGAGACAAGTTCGAACCGGGCAAATCACTCTGGATTACGGAAACCGCCGATGCAGCCTGCGGTGGAAACCCATGGGCGTCGACTTTTCTGGACACCTTCCGATATCTTGTTCAACATGCAAGCCTCGCCCAGCGTGGCGTGAAAGTGATTATGCACAACACACTGGCATCAAGCGACTATGGCTTGTTAGACGAAAATACATTCGCACCACGCCCGAACTACTGGGCTGCTTTGCTTTGGCGACGCCTCATGGGTACGACAGTTCTCGATCCACAGATAGCATCAACTTCGAATCTCTATGCTTATGCGCACTGTCTGCGGAACCATTCCGGTGGCGTCGCGCTCTTGGTCATCAATGCCGACGCACAACAAGTCCATGAAGTCACGTTGGTCCCCGAAGCAGAGCGCTACACGCTGACTGCCAAGCAACTTCAAGACAGAGAAGTGCAGCTCAACGGGAAGACTCTTCAGCTGAATAGTGATGGCGACGTTCCGGAATTCGTGGGTCAGCCAACGCCATCGGGTCGCATCAGTTTCGCGCCAGCCAGCATTACGTTTCTCGCAATTCCCAACGCTAGCAACAGCAGTTGTCGCTAGCTCGCGACCCGACTCATGTTGTGGCGATTTGACCTAAGGAGACCAACTTCATGAGCGAGACCAAGCCGTCAGAGATCCTTGCAAGTCTTGCCACATTGCTTCCAGAACTAGTGACTGTCTACAAAGACATCCATGCCCACCCCGAGTTGTCGATGCACGAGACACGAACCGCTCAGATTGCGGCGGATCATCTCAAGGCCAACGGCTTTGAGGTCACCACAGGAGTCGGCAAGACGGGAGTTGTCGGTATATTGCGCAACGGAGACGGCCCAACCGTAATGCTGCGCGCTGACATGGATGCGTTGCCCATCAAGGAAGCTACTGGTCTCCCCTATGCGAGTACAGTTACAGCGACAGGCACTGATGGCAAGACCGTGCCAGTGGCGCACTCCTGCGGGCACGACATGCACGTGGCCTGCTTGATTGGAGCGACCTCGCTGTTTGCCAAAAGCCGCGATAGCTGGCATGGAACGTTGATGCCAGTCTTTCAACCAGGGGAGGAGACGGCGCAGGGCGCTCAAGCCATGATTGACGACGGGCTCTTCAAACGGTTTAAGAAGCCCGATGTCGTACTCGGGCAACACGTCATGAGCTTGCCATCCGGGCACCTCGATTGGCGTACGGGAGTTGTGACCTCCGCTGCTGACAGCCTGCAAATTCGTTTGTTTGGGCGCGGTGGGCATGGCTCGATGCCAGAGGCCAGCATTGACCCCGTTGTCATGGCCGCCTCCACCGTCATGAGGCTGCAAACCATCGTCTCGCGAGAAGTCGCCCCAACAGATTCCGCCGTGGTGACGATTGGGGCGCTGCAGGCGGGCACGAAAGAGAATGTTATTCCTGACGAGGCGATTATCAAGTTAAACGTGCGCACCTTTGATGAGGGGGTCCGCAAACATGTGCTTGCAGCGATTGAACGAATTGTGAATGCCGAAGCAGCAGCTTCAGGTGCACCGAGGGTACCGGAGATCACTCCACTCGACCGCTATTCATTGGTAACAAACGATGCGGATGCGACAGAAAAGGTAGTTGACGCGTTTCGCCAAAACTTCCCTGACGGCTCCGTAGAGCAAACGAAACCTTCGATGGCGAGCGAGGACTTCGGATGCTTTGGGGCGGAGTGGCACGCTCCGGCGGTTTTCTGGTTCTTTGGCGGTGACGATCCTGAGGTATATGACAAGGCGAAGAAGGATGGCACGCTCAATTCGCTGCCAACCAACCACAATCCGCGCTTTGCACCAGTAATTCATCCGACTCTAGAGACAGGTGTCAAAGCCCTGGTTGTTGCGGCGCATGCATGGCTGGCGTCGTGAACAACATCCTGATGCACGGCCATCAACTAGCGGGTCCTTTTCTGGATGCGGTGGATCTGCTTGGCACATTCGTTTTCGCACTCAGCGGTGCGGCAGCGGGTGTCAAAAGCCGGTTCGATCTGTTCGGTCTAATGGCACTCTCGTTCGCGGCCGGTAATGCCGGCGGGATCACACGAGATGTGCTGATTGGCGCGGTGCCACCAGCGGCGATCAGCGACTGGCGCTATCTCGGGGTCTCTCTTCTGGCAGGATTGGTGACGTTCTTCTGGTATCCCAACATCGATAAACGTCGCCGGCTGGTGTTGTTATTCGACGCCGCGGGACTCGGCCTGTTTGCCGTCGCCGGCACACAAAAGGCGCTCATCGCGGGGCTCAATCCTCTGATGGCGATTTTCATGGGAGTACTAACCGGGATTGGTGGTGGCATATTGCGCGATGTGCTTGTCAACCAGACGCCGACGGTACTTGAGGCGGATATTTATGCCGTTGCTGCGCTAGCCGCTGGCGTCGTAGTGGTGATCGGATATGAATTGCATTACCCGGCTTTTGTGGTGTTGACCGTGGGCGCACTACTTTGCTCCTGGCTGCGAGTTATGGCGATATACCGAGGATGGCATTTACCCGTCGCCCAGTCGCAGAATCGGCGGGAGTGAATCATCGTTTGCTACGTCGCTTAAGAGTTTGAGCCAGAGAAGCGAGCTTTCTGATCTAGAAGCTTGTCGGCTAAGCACTTTACCCTAGCACATCAGAACATATGATTGTCAGCGAACTCGTCGGTCAATATTTCGGAACGAAGTTCCACGGCTTACGTTCCGAGAAGTCGGCTTCCGGGAAGTTATCCGCGAGTTCGGGTCACTCTAGAAAATTCATACACAAATCACCCCCGGCGATCACCCACGATTCTTCCGTCTTGCCCGTATTTTCCAGTGTCTCGCAGTCCCACGGCAACCCTTGAAATTGTTGGAAACACTGGAAAACCGTTGCCGCGCAGGACATCCTCACCCGTTTCACGCAATGGCAAGGACGAGAGCCGGAATCGGTGGCGGCCGATACGACCCACGGGAAGGCGAGTTCTTGCAATGGCTAGCTGATCGGAGCATCACTCCCTACATGCGGACCCGTGACAGTATCCACCGAAAGAGGAGCCCATTCTTTGGCCCCGAGCGTTTCACGTACGAACCGGAAAACAATCGCTATATCTGCCCTGACGGCCAGTTCCTCAACTACGGTGGCCGAGTTTTTCACAATCGGGCCTTCAACTACATCGGGACACGCAAAAAGTGTGGCCCGTACTTGCTCCGGCGACAATGCACCAGTGCTGCCTTCCGGGGTCTTAATCATTCACCAGAACGAACCAGTTCGACAACGTGCGCGGGAGTTAGTCAACACGCCGGAGTTCGCCAAAGCACGGCGGCAAGAAAGAAGGTGGAAGCCTTGTTCGCGGAACTGAAGAATCAGATCGGATTGCGGCGCTTGCGTCTGCGGAGACTCAGATTCGTGCGCGAGCAGTTCTTCCTGGCAGCGGTAGCTCAGAACATCAAGCGACTGGTGCGCTTCCTCAGTCAGCCAACCACACCGGTTCTCACCACCACCTCTTAGTCGAACGGAAACAAAAACCCGGCGACGGCATGCTCGCACACGAAAAGCTGTTCCGTTGACGGACTTTTTCCACACCCACATCCCCGATTGCACTCATTGAGAATTGACTGGTCTCCGATAGGCGTATGCGATGACGAAGATGTAAACGGTGTGATCGGATATCCAATTATTATCAAGTAACCAGGCGAGACAATTCCGATGAGCAGAGCGCCCGCTAGGCCAGGCTTCGCCGTCGCACTTGAGTTCCAGAGCGGAGAACACGCGCCGCAACAGAAATCAAATCGGACAAAACAAGCGCCGGAACAAACCAACACGCTCCGTAAAAGCTGGAAATCATCGCGAAAGTTTGCCCCGTGTCCGCGTAGCAGAGAGCGTGGATCTGTCCATTCTTCCGGGTATTACGTTAGTAATCGAAGCGCCATGATTCTCGGGCGTCGCATTGGGTTCGTCTTGCTACCATCGCCTCATCATGAATGCGCGCCTCGGGGCATCGGCCCTCAAGTCTTCCTGGTTTTTCGCGATTGCGACATCCCTTGCGGTGGTCGCCACCGCGGGAGCTTTGGACGGAGACCGCCCGAATCAATCGCCGGTCACGACGCCCAAAGTGACAGTCACTCAGGTCACCCACGACGGATTTAGCAAAACCAATTTATTGTCGGACGATTCTCGTCTTTATATAACCGAGTGGCCGGCAGCCCATCATGTGATTGCCACGGTATCGCTGCAAGGCTTGAATCGATCAATCATTTCCAGCCCTTTCTCAGATCTCCAGGCCTTTGATCTCTCCCACGACCACACCAGGCTGTTAGTTTCTCCGATCCAAGGGGGAGCCAGCGATAACGAATTCTGGACTTTGCCGGTCAGCGCCGGGTCTCCGGAGCGGGTCGGGAATCTCACTGGACGCGATGCCATCTGGTCTGAAGATGGCCAGCAGGTAGCGTTCAGCAAAGGTTCGGTGCTCTATTTGGCCAACTCAGTCGGGGCCCAAGTGCGAGAACTGTTCACTGCCAATGGATCTATCTTTGCCCTACGCTTTTCTCCTGACGGTCAACGGATCCGCTTTACGGTCAGTGAGACGGAGCAGAACAGGACCATACTCTGGGAGATTGGCCGAGACGGATCAAACCCGCATGCTCTGTTGAACAATTGGCGGAACGCCTCTACGGCATGCTGCGGCAGTTGGACAGCCGACGGCCGCTACTACATCTTTCAGGTAACGCAGAGCGCCCCAACCGCGATTACCGTTCTGTGGGCCTTGCCGGATTCCGCACCCGGTACCGACCCGATTCAGTTGACGGGCGGCCCAAGGTCATTCGGAAATGCTTCGCCGGCGCACGATCGCAAGAAGATCTGGGCTATCGGCGTTCAACCTGTCGGTGAAGCCGTGAAGTACGATCCGGGCAGCAAAAGCTTTGCTCCCATGGTTTCCGGAGTTTCGGCGACCGATCTGGACTTCTCATCCGATGGGAAGTGGGTTACCTACGTAGCCATTCCCGAAAGCACATTGTGGCGATGCCGCGCCGACGGTACCGACCGACTCCAACTCACCTCAGCGCCCGAACACGTGGCTTTGCCTCATTGGGCGCCCGACGGAACGCAGATCGCTTATGTCAGCATGCAACCTGGAAAGCCATGGAAGATCTCGGTCATACCGGCGGGCGGTGGAACTTCTCAGGAAATTCTGACGGAGAGTCGTAGCCAGATCGATGCCAACTGGTCGTCAGACGGTACCCGGATAATGTTTGGATATTTGCACAACGCCGATGGGCTCAATATTCGGATTGTGAACCTGAAAACCCATGCTGCCGAAACAGTTCCCGGCTCTAACGGACTGTTTAGTCCCCGCTGGTCGCCGAACGGGCGATATATTGCCGCTCTCTCGCCGGACTTCACAAAAGTGATGCTGTTCGCCTTTGAAACCCGCAAATGGTCGGATTGGCTGAGCGAGCCTGCCGGCGCAGTCAGCTATCCCGTTTGGTCCGCGGACAGCAAGTATCTTTATTTCGATGATCTAGTCACCGATCAAGAGGCAATTCGCCGAGTGAAGGTGGGCGAGAGTCAGGCGGAACGCGTCTTCGAGTTGGAGGGAATCGAACGCTACCCGGGCGCATTTGGGCTTTGGACCGGACGTGCTGCCGATGGCTCCTGGATGTTTGTGCGTGACCGCAGTACACAAGAGGTTTACCAGTTGAGTCTCGAACTGCCGTAAGCCAGATTGCGAGCTATGTGAACTATGTTAGAGCGCTTCGTTGCAAGCTGTCGGCCACACCGCGGGTGTCGTCTTCTTCTCATTGCAGGCATGCTGATGGTGCCCGTGCTTGTCGGCGTTGCGCCGTTAACTTCGCGGGCTCAAGACGATGATGCAAGCGAAAGGAAGCCGATCACCCGGGTCGAGCCTGACTATCCTGAAACTCTGAAGCGACTCTACATCGGAGGAGTTGTGCGCGTGGAGGTTCTGGTCGCGCAAAGCGGCGTCGTCGAGAGCACAAGGCTGGTCGGAGGGAGTCCGATTCTCGGTCAGGCCGCCATGAAGGCGGTAAAACAGTGGAGATATAGTCCGGCCAAGTCCAAAGAAACGCTAACCGTAAAACTTGATTTTGATCCTCACCGCTGACCGGCCTCCCCGAAGAGAATCTCGCAGCTTCAAAACGTGTTCTGCCTATTCGTCACGCCTCGATGGTTGTGGAATCTGCACAGAAGCTCGATCCGGAGGAACAAACCAACCTGCACAGTCTGGCCGCTTCCCGCACTCCGCCGCACGCTCTGGTGTCCGAATGGTGCTCACGGTGCCGATTGAAGAAAGACCACTCTGACCTATGGTGCGCCCTTTACAAGCACCCCAAGCGCGAGAAGTCAGGGAACACTTATGAGAAAGCGCATTCTTGTTGTGGACGATGAAAACAATTCGTGAGCTTGTCTGCTCCATGCTTGTATCCGCTTCCTACTGGCGCCAGCAGGCTCGTTCACGAAACAAGGCGCTGGCCGTCCTCAATCGTTTGACCTGGTATTGACCGATTTGATGATGCCTGATCTCGATGGGTGCAAGGTTACTGGAAGACACCAAGGTCAGATATCCCGACCTGCCAACAGGTTTCATGACCTCCGTGTACAACCTGTCGATAGCCCTTGCCTGCTTTCGGCTCGGCGCTACCGACTATCTGCTGCTTGATCTGCGGTTAGGTCAATCTGTTTCTGAGTCGCCGGAAGCTGCTGACAGCGAGCGCGTAGATGAAAGCCAGTTCGATCGCGAAGGCGAAGGCAAGAAATCCACGTGGAAGGCTAGCGCAAGAAGACTATGCTGCCCATTTCTCCGTCATGCTCGTCGATTATGGGCATGGACCTGAAAGCACCACTCGTCTGTAAATCGTGTACTAACGTCGCGTAGTTCGAATCACGGGGTAAGCCCCAGATCATGACCGCTGAGGGCCTTAGGTGTCCTAAGTCTGCAACGATCTTTTCACTTGGGGCTGGAGAGGCAAGAACGGGCGTTTGCTGGGGTCTGGAGTCGGGTAGAAACGATCAAGAAAAATGTTCCCGATCTGAATTCCACTCCAAATGAGCGCCAGTCACGCGATGTAGGCCCCTGCTGCAGGGGCCTGCTCAGGCGCGGCTCGAGCCCTCCTGTTTGGCCTAATCTTGTCCCGAGTGAGACCAGAGTGTGCCAGGATCGCCTTGATGTATTTCCACTGCGGCCGGGCCTGACGTTCCCACGCTGGGTGCGAAGCCATTGTCGTAATTGACGCTGCCACTTCCGTTCCAGTGAATCGTGCCGTTGCGCCCTAGCTGGCCGGTACGATACCAGAGAGGCCCTTCTGCGTTTGTGGCTTGGTGCACCTGGACGACTGTCGTTCCCGATGCCGCTACCGAGGGTGTGAAGCCGTCGTCCATCCGAAGGCTTCCCCTCCATTTGATAGTGCCATCGAGTTGGACTTGGCCCGTCCGATACCAGAGTGTCCCGGGATCGCCTTGGTGAACCTCGACAACGGTCGGGCCTGCGATTGCTATCGAGGGCGCGAAGCCGTTGTCGTATGGAAGGCTTCCGGTGCCGAACCACTGGATAGTGCCATCAGGCGCGATATGGCCCGTGCGATACCAGAGTGGTCCTGATCTATTCGTGGCCTGATGTACTTGAACGATCGTCGTTCCCGACGCTGCTACGGAAGGCGCAAACCCGTCGTCCATCTGAATGCTTCCGCTCCATTTTATGGTGCCATCGAGTTGGATTTGACCGGAGTGATACCAGAGGGAGCCCGGATCGCCTTGATGAACCTCGACAGCCGTCGTTCCCGACGCTGCTACTGACGGCGCGGAGCCCGAGTCAAATTCAATGCTGCCAGTTCCGAACCATTGAATTGTGCCGTCGGGCCCCAACTGCGCGGTGCGATACCAGAGTGGTCCTGATCCATTTGTGCCCTGATGTACTTGGACGATCGTCGTACCTGAAGCCGCTACCCTGGGCGCAAAGCCATCGTCAAGTTGAACGCTTGGACCCCAGTTAACCGTTTGTCCTTGCGCAGGTAAGGCAACAATCGCCAGGATGGCGAGACCAATAGTCAAGCCCAGTATCCGGCACTTCGCGCGGCTCGTACAGAATGCTTCTTGTAACTTCCCAAAAATCTTCACGACCATTGTCCTTATGTTTAGAGTTGTCCATTCGGCGACGCTCCGCGATAGATTTCATCCCGCTCTACCCCGGCGTTCGAACACCGATTCGAACGAGTGCATCTTGCATCGCGCCGGCTTCAAATGTCCTCAAGCGAGCGCTCAATAATTTTCACGCTTTCTCACGTGCACCTATGACGCGGCAAAGCAAGCACTTGTACGAGTTCGGATCCCACGGGGTCGTTATGGGAAGTGTGTCTAGTTGCGGAGAGGAACCGGCTCGTCCGCCTTCGCGAGAGTTTCGGACCTCACTGGAGCAGAGAAAGGAACAGGAAAAGGAAGAAGTTGTTTTCCAGTGTCAACTTGCGGAAGGCGGGGAGCAGAAAGATCTTTCCGTTTGTGGCTGGATGCTATCTGCAAGGTAAACCAACTGCTGGCAGGGGCCAGAAGTCGGCTTATGGGAAGCGATTCCGACTGACATTCCATCAGCCGTCTAGCGCGTCAGACCCGCTGTTTTTCCGAGATCGGTGTGCCACCGGTGTGCCCAAAACCTGGAACTACTGTTCGATTAAAGAGCCGCTATCTTCTTTGATTGTTCAAGCAATATCGAGACGCGAGCCTGGCTCGCTGGGTCGGGGAGCAGGTAGCCAGGTATTGCATCGAGAAACTCACGGACGGCAAGCAGCTTCCTGAATTCTGCCGCAATGTATTCTCGAACATCCTATACCCCGTCGCGGATCTCTTCGACTAGTTCGGCTCGCCCATCCACCACGGCCATCAGATCTTCAAGATCATGACTCGATTGGTAATCATTCTTACCTCGACCAGCAAATGCTTCCAACTTCGTCGCGCAAAAGTAAACTGCAGTCACAACTCGAACGCGCAGGTCCGGCTCCAATTAATGAACAACGGCGGAATCCATAGCCGACTTGTACCAGCGGTTGGAAAATCCCTAGGATCTTTTCGTCGAGGGGCATGACGTCCAAAATCGTCTTCTTCTGTTGCCACCGGCAAATCGGAGCTCCTTCGCTTGTATCCTCTCTGAAACCACACCGCCGGAGCCGTTCCGAGAAATCAGCGTATGCGGCGTGTGAGCTGATCTCGGCAATAGCATCCACATCGTAGGTGGGACGGACCTCCGCGGCCGCTTTGTCGGTGATGAGAAGCGCTGTCGTGCTTCCGCCGACAAAGACCAATTCGCCCAGGAGTGGCTTGAGAAAGCGAGCCGCCTCAACGAGCAGTTCGAGATTGTGTTTTGACATTTTCTGAGCGCAGTCTGCTTATCAGCTCTTTCTCTGCAATCTTACGTTCGCGTGCTCGCCCATCCCTAATGGCATCGACCAAGGCCAGCAGCTCATACAAGGTGGGATCGCGGAGGGCCGCCGCGGGAGCGGTCTTATATAAAGGTTCGAGAGCCATGCCGCGGGTTTCCCCGTCCTGCGATGGCCATACGGGAGGAAGCTCATCGCCCGAGGCAATTACATCCTTCAGCGGGGGAGCGGCGAACGAAGTGGGCAATCCGCGCGTTACTTGTCCATGTTCCGCGGGAAATGCGTATTTCACTCCATGCAGGAGGAATTCTTCGAGAGCTGAGAGATTCGGTTTTTCTTGCATCTCTGGGCCATGCAAGAGCCGAGCCTGCTGAAGACGCTTGATGGCCGCATGAATCTCAGAGGGGCTCATGCTGAGATCTGCCGCGATGATGGACATGGGTGGTCGTTTGCGTTCATAGGTGCAGAGTTTGAGAACGACCATTATGTCTTGAGGCTTTAAAGGCATGTCTTTATTCTACATTCGCGATTCGCGAATGGCGAATGAACCTCTAAGAGTTTGCCACCTAATGACTTACGGCCGATAAGTCGTCCACGGTTACTGTCGCGGTAGGGACGACCATCGCTGATCGCCCCCCGCACAGATCCGTACGTGCGCGTTTACGCATACGGCTCTTACCGAGGATGAATGGCGTCGAAGCGCTTGTCAGGATAAGGATGCAGAACATGAGGGTGCGGAATCCACCGGTTCAACAGTGGGTTGAGACGATCCCATCCCACCTGCGCGCGTTGACTGCGACGGACTAAGACGCTCCGCCATAGTCGGCATACGCGACGCCTGAAGACGCGCAACTGACCGGTGTTTCCGGGCACAGCATGGTATTGGTAGTAGCCCTGCACAACCTTCCGGAGCGATGTGCCGACGTCCCTCGTACGATGATGCTTCCGGTGTTGAAGCTCTGCCTTTATGACGTTGAGCTTCGCAACCATCCGCTTCTTCGCGGTGATGCGCCAGACATTAAAAGCTCCGCTGCTCGTGAGATTTCCGCAAAAGTGCGTGAATCCCAGAAACGTGAAGGTCTTGGGTTTTCACTCGCCACGTTGCTTCCGGTTTCGGACGGCGAACCGCCCGAACTCGATCAGACGCGTCTTCTCCGGATGTAATTCCAGACCGAACTTTGCCAGCCGCTCCTGAAACTCACTCTGGAAGCGCTCGGCGTCAGCTCGGTGTTGAAAGCCCAAAACAAGATCGTCGGCGTAGCGCACGACAATTACATGGCCGCGTGCGACTTTCTTGCGCCAGACCTCAACCCATAGGTCGAACACATAGTGCAGGTACACGTTTGCGAGCAATGGTGAAACCACTGCTCCCTGGGGAGTACCTAGCTTCGTCTCCGACCACTGGCCATCTTCCGATACTCCGGCCTTCAGCCATTTCTGGATCAGGCGAAGTATCCGGCGATCGGCCGCACGATGCTCGATGAACTTCATGGTCCACTCGTGACTCATGTTGTCGAAGAAGCCACGAATGTCCGCATCGAGTACCCAGTTCACTCGTTTTCGCTGGATGCCCACGGTCAGGGCGTCTAGCGCCTGATGCGGGCTGCGACCGGGCCGGAATCCGTAAGAGAAGCCTTGGAAGTCGGCCTCGTAAATCTGGTTGAGGACCGTCACCACAGCCTGTTGGACGATCTTGTCCTCCAGTGCTGCGATGCCTAAAGGGCGCTGCCGCCCGTCGGCCTTCAGTATGTAGACTCGTCTCAACGGTCGTGCTCGATACGCTCCACGATGCACTCGCCTGTGCAGATCGTTGATTCGATCTCCCAGTCTAGTTTCATACTCTTGCCACGTTATCCCATCGACTCCCGGCGAGGCTTGACGCTTCAGTGCGTAAAAGCTCTCACGAAGAAGTGCGACGTTGAGGTGGTGGAGTAAAGCGGTGAACCGTTCCTGCTTCCTTACTGATGCTGCTCGTCGCACACCGTCCAACCCTTTGGACATACGGGTTCCGCTCTGTGTCGGAGGCATGTGTGATTGAACGATGTTCTCCTTAGTCTGTGCCCTTCCCTCCCCGGCCTCCGCATAAGCTTGCGCTTATTTGTTCGGCCGGTTCACAGGTATTACGGCACAGTCCGACTTCTCCTGTACGTGCATGTCCGCCGTTCGGTTTATGGCCTTTGCGGACAGGTCTTGTTCTTTCGAGCAAGACGTGCAGGAGATCTCCCGGTTCTCGTGCATGTTGTTTCTCAGCGTGCGCGGGTTCTTAGACTACGCAGGACCGACAGCCACTCGCGCTGACGTGGCTGCCGTGTTGCCTTCCTCCATCTCGGAAAGGAGTCGGCATCCTGATCCATCGGCTTTTCGAAGCTCAATAGCCCGGCCCACTGGTACCTCTGGTCTACGCTTCAGGGGACAACTCACGCTGCCTCCTGCAAGACTCGAGGCCAGGATGGAGTCGCTGTTTTCCTTTCCTGTAGGGCTCTTGCATCCCCTACAACATGCCGGTTTATCCCGGCGCACTCCGAGTGGCCCGTCAACCGCCAAGAACAATCATGGCGGAGAACCGTCGGCTGTGAATCCAATCCCAACCAACCTAGAACTCCACCGGGGCCTGCTTATCTTCCCGCGTCAGGGTGCCGCCTTCGGCGAGCTTTTTCATGTTGCGGAGCATTTTCTCGAATAGCAAACGGTATGTATCGACCTGCTTCTTCCGCGAGGCATCGTCGGGCTGCGTGGAGCTATCCCAGACCAGGGTGTAGCGGAGGGTAGTGCGTCCCAATCCGAGAGGACGCGCCTCCACCGTTCCGTGACACATCGGATATAGACCGGTGGCACGTAAAGGCTGCGTGTAAGTGTAGCTATACCGTGTCTGGCCGACGATGACCGAATGACCGATGGTACGAACGGCGCCGATCTCGCCCTCTTTACCGGAGATCAGCGCGCAACTCCGAAAGCCCCATTCTCCGATGTCGCAGTACTTGCCGACACGGGCCCAGACCTTCTCGACAGGCGCATCGACGACGATCGACATCGGCAGAGTCGCATACTGGAAATTGGGATTGAGCAGCGGCGTCGTTATTGGCGGACGAATACTCCAGGCCGGTTTAGGTGGAAGCTTGCCTCCCTCGGCAAGCACCTTCATATTCTTCAACCATCCTGAGACGCGTGCGTGGCGTGCTTCAACATCCTGTTTGCGAGTCGCGTCATCGAGGAGAATCCAATCATCCCGCAGCATCGCATAAGTCAGCCGCGTGGTGGCGGGAGACAGAGATTCGGCAGCAAGCGTTCCGTGTGCCAGGTTATACGGCGTGTCCTTTCGAGGCGGCTGGGCATAGGTGTAGCTGTACTGAGTCTGACCGACCAGCACCTCGTTGACAATCGATCGCACAGTACCTGGACCACCATACCCTGCAGATACTTGCAATCCTCCCATTCGGGTGAATTCATCCATTCGGTAATGTCGCAGAACCTGCCGACCCGTGCCCAGACCTTATCCACTGGCGCGTTGACAACAATCGATTCGCTGATCGTTCCGTAATGAGGATTCGGGACCTGGAGCGGAACTTCCGTAGTTGTTTTCTGTGCATCGCATGCAGCAGAAAGGAGGACAATCGCGGTTATCAGACCGATGCAGCGAACTCTCATAGTGCCACCGGTCTCGACCTTCCCCTCACGGTTGCGGGCCTTGATATTGTTCGTCGCTGACCTTTTCCATCCAGTCTACGGTTTTGCCATCGAGAGCCTCCACGACGGCGATGTGACTCATGGACGTCGCTGCGGTAGCGCCATGCCAATGCTTCACTCCGGGAGGAATTCGGACGACGTCCCCCTTGCGCAAGCCAAGCGTGAAGTTCTCCCAGAAAGCGGAACCGGGCTATCCAGAAGATCGCCCGCCGAGCAGGATTGAAGGGAAATGTGCGGTTGCAAGTGAAGGTCGCCCCTGACGGCAGAACATTATCCATTCAGGTGCTCGGGGGCGTCCAGCCTTAGTAAAGGCTGCTGTCGAAGCCACCAAGAAGTGGCTGTGGCAGCGAGCTTCCGGCGTTACCGAAGAGTTTATTCAATTCACATTTGGGAATTAGATAGCAGCGGAGTGCGCGATCCTCGTCGCCGAAATGGATAGGCAAGATGTACCAGAGCTAATAAAGGAAGCGGCAAAGTGGGCGCTCGGGATGACTCCTTCGGGATGAGGTTGAAAATTCGTAAGGGTTTGTTGTTGCTGCCTCAGTCCCTCAAGTTGATCCGCATCGGTAACTGACCCCTCGTAACTATAGCGATCTTCCGCGCAGCAAGACAGTTAAGGTGGGATAGAACGTTCATGAGCAATACGCGGGCTTGTAGGCGATCTCACCAGAGAGGTTAGCGGAAATACACAGCGGGTCTCATTCAAGGGCCTTGTTCGGATTCGGATCGCGGCTTTGCCGCAAGACAGTTCTCTACCATGCTTCCGGAAAACACGATGCTCGTCGGGTCCTATGACTACCGCTTGGTGGCCCTGTCAGTTGTAATTGCAACTCTTGCGTCATATGCAGCCTTAGACCTTGCGGACCGGGTGACCATTGCACGGGGATCGGCTCGGTCGGTTTGGTTGGCAGGCGGAGCCAGCGCGATGGGCTTGGGCATTTGGTCCATGCACTACGTTGGAATGTTGGCTTTTAGGCTGCCGATTCCTGTGGGGTACGACTGGCCCATTGTCTTGCTATCTCTGTTGGCGGCTATTTTCGCCTCAGCCACGGCACTGCATGTCGCAACCGGTCACAGCGTGAGTTTGTGGCGCACAGCGATTGGAAGCGTTGTCATGGGCGTCGGCGTCGGCGCGATGCACTACATCGGCATGGATGCCATGCGGATGGGTGCCACGTGTCACTTCAATCCTTCGCTCGTGGTTCTCTCAGTCATCCTTGCGATTGGAATTTCCTTTGTGGCGATCCGCCTAGTCTTCCTTGCTAGGAATCCGAGCGAGACGACGCGCTTACGGAAGATTGCTAGCGCAATCGCGATGGGCGCTGCCATCCCGATTATGCATTACACGGGAATGGCCGCGGCCAGTTTCTCGGCTTCCGACGCGGCCCCAGACTTGTCGAATGCGGTGGCAGTTTCTACCCTCGGCGTGGTTGGTGTAGCTGCTGTGACGATCACGGTGCTAGGGATTGCTATCCTGACCACGGCCAATCAACGCCTAATTCACAAACCGACGACGATGCGAACAAGTGTGGTCAGCGTCCGGATACGTGCGCTAAGAGCCGCAATGTTTATGTTCTGCATGATGTTTGTTTTTGAAAAAGCTAAGCAGGCCATTGATCCCAAAATTTCGATCTGGACTTCTCATTCAGTAACGATTCTCTTCGCTGCGCTGGCGGCTGCGGCTTTTAGCTTCACTGTTCTCAGGAAGGAAGAGCGGTCCAAGGAGATGCTGCAGAACAGCGAGAACAAGTATCGTGTGTTGTTCGAGGACTCGGCGGATGCGAACTGGCTGATGGACGAAAAGGGCTTTGTGGCTTGCAATGTCGCCGCCCTGCAGATGTTCGGATACCCGCCCGGAGCCCTGATACAGCACCCGGCCGATATCTCACCCCCGAACCAACCGGACGGCACGCCTTCGCGGGCGGCGGCCGAACAGAAGATCGCCGCCGCGTTTCTCAATGGCAAGGAACGTTTCGAGTGGTTGCACCAGCGCACAAATGGCGATGTTTTCCCGGCCGAGGTATGCCTGACGGCATTGACCTTGAGCGGGCGACGGATGCTGCTGGCGGCCGTGCGCGACATCTCGGCCCGCAAACTCGCCGAGGAAAAAGTTCAATTCTTAGCCTACTACGATGCGGTGACGGGACTACCCAATCGAACTCTTCTTCAGGATCGGCTGGAGAAGGCACTTGCCGCTGCTCGTCGTCAAAAGAATAAACTCGCCCTGCTGTACCTCGACCTCGACAGGTTCAAAGACATAAACGATTCGCTGGGGCACTCGGTCGGCGACCTCTTCCTGCAAGAAGTGGCAGAACGGCTTAAGAGATGGGGGCGTGAACAGGACACTGTAGCCCGTCTGGGTGGCGACGAATTTCTGATCATGTTGACTGACGCAAAGGATATCCCCGACGCGGCGGTTGCCGCTGAGCGGCTCATGGATGCGATGACGACTGAATTTGTTGTTCAGGGTCACCCACTGAATATTGGATGCAGCATCGGCATCAGCATCTTCCCCGAACACGGTGCGGATGCCGAGACCCTCATCAAGAATGCTGATGCGGCTATGTATAGTGCCAAAGCGAATGGACGTAACAACTTTCGGTTCTTCACTGAGGAAATGAACGCTCAAGTAGTGGAACGATTGACCTTGGAGAAAAGCTTGCGACTGGCGCTCGACAAGAAAGAACTGTTTCTGATGTACCAACCGCAGATGGATATTGCAACTGGAAAAGTCGTTGGGTTGGAAGCACTCCTTCGCTGGCAACACCCGAAATTGGGCCTCGTGCCACCTGATCGGTTCATTCGACTTGCCGAGAATAGTGGACTCATCCTGCCGATCGGTGAGTGGGTGCTGAGGACCGCCTGTTCTCAAGCTCGGAAATGGCAAGAGGAAGGTTTCCCTAAGGTCACGGTTGCAGTCAATGTGTCAGCGATCCAGTTTCGTCAAGAGGGCTTCTGCAGATTGATTCGGAAAGTGCTCGACGAGACCGGACTGGCACCCCAATACCTCGAACTGGAGCTAACAGAAAGCCTACTTCTAGCCAATGCAGACTTGATGTTATCAGTTGTTCAAAAATTAAAGGCCATGGGGTTGACGTTAGCGATTGACGACTTCGGCACTGGTTATTCCAGCTTTGGCTACCTGAGGCAGTTTCAGGCCAGCAAGCTCAAAATCGACAGGTCGTTTATTCGAGATGTCGCTGTGAATCCTGATGACGCGGCCATCACGGCCGCAATCATCAGCATGGCAAAGAGCTTGAAGCTCAGGGTGATTGCTGAAGGGGTCGAAACCGAGGAGCAGATGACATTCCTACGTGCCCATAAATGTGACGAGATTCAAGGCTACTACTTCAGCAAGCCTCTAGCAGTCGACAAAGTTGCTGACAAACTGCGAGGCGACATTCCAGAGCCGTGCGTTCGAGCACATTCAAGTGGAGGACAATCGTGACGAACGACGGAGACTCGCACCCGTCGATTGGACCGAGTCCGTTGCTAGGAAGGATGCTGGTGGCGCTTAGTCGAAATGATATGGGGATCGAGTTTACCGATCTCGATCAAGCGACTCAGAAACGCCTGCAAAAACAAGTTGAGACCATTGCTGTGGAGTCGCCGGAAATCGGCTCAGGGCGCTTCAGTCCGGCTCGTTCTAGACAGAGTGTTCTAGTGTTCTCGCGGAACTTCGGTTACCTACGCTTCAGATCAACTAAAGCAGACACTAATGGAAGGATTCCGGGATATTGACGATTGCTGCGGGTGTTTGGAGGAGGTCAACAAGAGCGTGCGTGATGTGAAGGTGAACTTATGTCTAGAAAAGAATGTTCCAAGATAGTTTTGCGGAAGGGCTTCTTGATTCTATGTGGGCTGGCTTGGGGATTGATAGTTTGGGCACAGAACCCTTTCAGCGTCTCATTGGTCGGCATCGGAGGCACGTTCCCTCAGGCGATTTATTCTAAATGGTTCGAAGAATTCACGAAGCTGCATCGCGGTGTCGATTTTCACTATTTGCCGCAGGGCTCGGGACAGGGCATCGAAAGCATAACGTCCGGCAAGACTGATTACGGCGGTACCGATGCTCCGCTTACCGATAAACAACTCGCAGAAGCTGCCGTTAAGGTACTGCACTTTCCCACGGTTGTCTCCGGGGTGGTTCCCATCTATAACATTCCCGGCGTCAACGATTCGGTGAAGTTTACACCGCAGGCCTTGGCAGGTATTTACCTCGGAAGTGTCATCCAGTGGAATGACCCCGCGATCGCTCTTGTCAACCCAGAGATTCATTTTCCTGCTAGCCGTATCGTGGTGATTCACACCGCCAACGGTCGTGGCACAACCTATATTTGGTCAGACTATCTGAGCAAGGTTAGTCCCGAGTGGAGGACGCAAATCGGCAAAGGGACCAGCATCGTTTGGCCCGTGGGTACGGCCGCAGAGGGAAACGGCAATGTAGCCAAGATGGTGAAGGAAGCCCTGAATTCCATCGGGTATGTTGAACTTCCCTTTGCCATAGCTAAGGCTTTGCCTTACGGGTCAGTAAGCAACGCAGCAGGAAACTTTGTCACCGCTACTCTGGAAAGTGTTACCGCAGCGGCAGCAGCCGTTGCGAAAACCATGCATGGCGATTTCCGCGCTTCCCTCACGAACCCTCCCGGCGCACAGGCCTACCCGATAGCGAGTTTTACTTGGATTTTAGTTCCCAAAAAGATTAGCGACAATGACAAACGCACTGCTACCACGCAGTTCTTACGCTGGATGCTAACGGAAGGGCAGAGATACGCCAAGGTCCTGAATTACGCCCCTTTACCTGCGGAGCTTATTGTTCAGGAACTAGAGGCCGTCGATAGCATATCAACTCCGTAACAATTCGCGTTAGACGATCTGTGTACGGGTCATCGCTGGAAGCCGTGGAAAGTGAACCCATAGATACGCAACGGTGTTCCCGAAAACGGGAACGTCTAGCGCGGGTCAAAGTTGAATCCGCCTCGTGCAAGTTCACAAGGATCAATAATTCGGCTGCTCATGTGGTGCGCCGTCTGTTGAATCAACCGCAAATGTTTCCCTCCCTCGCCATTGCCGCCTAAGACATCGAGGAGCACTTCACCTCGACGGAGAATCGCGGTTAAGTCGTTGTCAAGATGAGGGAGGGGCTGGTTTCACCACTCGTGCAGCCCAGATTGCCCGAGTTCCCGCTAGGAGTATTGACTGTTACGCTGGCTGTTTCAAAAGCGGAGATCACGGCGGTCGTGATCGTCGCGTCCAACTGCTGACTGCTCGTGGCAAGAGTGCGCAGCATTTTTCCGTTGATGGCCACGAGAGAGGACGAAACAAACTGACTACCGTTCGCAGTGAGAACAAAGCCCTTTTGCACTTCTGCGAACGTGACTGTACTCGGAGATAAGAACCCAATGATCGGCACTGGCCGGGCACTTCCGCATAAGGGATTAAGTGCGTTGCACCCTTAAAAAACTAGCAAGGAGAGGACAAGGGTGCTAAGTAGGTCGTAAGTACCGAGAATGTGATTGATGGTCCTTAGGCATCGCTGTCCCATCCGGGGTGTCCGATACTTTCGGTGAAGGGCCAGAGGCAATCTGGCGGCCACTGGAACGTAGCCTTGGGCTTGATGGGAACAAGTTTGGGCTTGCCGGGTTTCTCCGCTGGCGGCTGGTGACGCGTTGGCGGCCGAGGTGCTTTATCGGGGTCCGGTGTCCGAGGAGTGAATGGTTCGCTGGCTGTCATGTGCAACACCTTCGCAAAACAAATATGGCGCAGCATCGCTGCGCCATTCGAGGATCAAACGACCGTGGGTCGCGTAGTTCCTCCACATTTTTGCTCCTTCGGAATCAATCTACAACAGTTGCATCTTTGGGAATTGTTCACAATTGCACAGTGTTTGAAATAGATGGAGCAATTTTCCCTATTTTGGGAATGGGGTTGTTCATGGATCGCGAAGGCTAAAGGAGAACGCCGGATCTTGCAAGTTCGGCCTGAAACGTGCCCTTGGCTAAATTCGGACAGGAACGCATAAGTTCGGAAAGGAATGCAGTCGTGAGGGTCCGAACGTCGAGAGTATCTATCGACACTACCCCATGACTGCATTGTCAAACAATATGCAATCATAGTGTGACCAAACTAATGCGTCTGTTCAAAATTGCGCACTTGACCCAAAATTACTAAGAACCAAGGTCGGCATAGTCGGTGGACGAAGCGGTTCAAGGTTCGGACGGGCTGGAGACAAATGGCACTCTCTACTTCTTCATAAGGACGAAGAGCAAAGTGAAGGTGAACGCTAGAACAAATCCCGGTGCAACACCCTTGAACCATTCAGTACGGATTCGGCTAGGGAGGTTAGCTGGCATACGCGCGGGCTCGGCGAAGAGATTCGAGGTTCGCCTGAAATTCCCTTTCGGTCATCGCTACGTTATTGAGCGCGAAGAATTCCTTCTTGCAGTTTCCACAGATGAATCGGCCGGCGTCGACCCGGTCAAATTCGTCGGCGAAGGAATACTTGGTCGGCTGACGGCAATGGGGGCATGTCAGCATGCTCATCTGTCCGAATTCAGTGCGGTAAGCGTCATACTTCGCAATGGAGCAGTCCCGCGTTTTGACGATGTACCAAACTACTTGCCAGTCAAAACCTTGTCTGTTCAATATTGAACACCTCATGTTCTTGAAATGAGTGTTCACAGGGATCAGCACCGGGCGTGCGAGGCATGAAAGGCGCGCTGGTCGCTATGCCCACTCCATTGCCACGCCCTGATTTGATCCTTGGCCGAAGGCGGGGGGCTTGGGGGCCTAACGTCGCTCTTGCTCTCCGGCCTCTTGAAACCAAGCGCAACTAAAATCCTTGCGCTTCCCCCCCGTCGCTTGTCATAATTGGTGACAGTCTTCCCTCTTTCTGGCCTCATTCTTCATAAGGTTGCGATCTTCATAAGGTTGCGATCTCGCGGCGACTTTTCTTTCTGGAGCAGCTATGAGCATCAAGAAGAAACGCGATTTCGATCCCCACTCATTCCTCGCAACCCTCGGCGAGGGCAGGAAGATTGCGCCTTTTCAAAAGAAGCAAACCATCTTCGCGCAGGGGGATGCGGCTGACGCAGTATTTTATATTCAAAACGGCAAGGTAAGGTTGACGGTCGTGTCGAACAACGGAAAGGAGGCAACCATAGGCATCTTAAGTGACTGCGACTTTTTTGGTGAAGGTTGCCTTGCAGGTCAGCCGCTCCGCATGGCTGCTGCTACCGCAATGACCGATTGCGATCTTCTGCGTATTGAGAGGAATGCGATGATCGCGGTTCTCCATCGAGAACATGCTTGGTCGGATATGTTCGTAGCTTATTTGCTGACGCGGAACATTCGATACGAAGAGGATTTAGTTGATCAACTTTTCAATTCCAGCGAAAAGAGGCTAGCCAGAATCCTTCTGCTGCTTGCCCATTTTGGCGAGGAAGGTGTACCCCAGAGTGTTATCCCCAAGATCAGTCAGGAGACCCTCGCCGAGATGGTGGGCACGACCCGTTCGCGGGTCAGCTTTTTCATGAACAGGTTCAGGAAGTTGGGCTTCGTTGACTATGGCGAGGGCGGGATGCAAGTCCACAGTTCACTTCTCAACATTGTTCTCCACGGCTAAAAGTTCAACAGAACCCTGCTTTCCTGCGGACTGTCGGTTGTCCGTTTATCCATGATTCCACGAGGTCAACGCCGTCCTTTCCACTGCTAATTTGCGGTAAAGAAGCTCCTTCTGGCGGGTTACAGTAACGACGAGGTGGTCACCGCCTCTCCTCTTTCAGGTCTTTTGACCTAAGCCAGTCCATCTGAAACTCTTCCCGCCTTAGGTTTTTCAGCGAGAGGACTGTGTAGCCATGCCTTTTCAGGCGATCTTGCGCGAAGCCGATCAACTTCACAAAGTCAGCACTCGACTTGAGGCACTAGCGGAGCAACATCCGCATGTGTCAGAACCCCTTATAACAATCGCGAGTATCCACGAGTCTTTCCTCCAGCGAAAGGGCGCCTAGCCCTGGAGCTGGAGGGAAACTCTGAAAATCCGCGGCCCTATTCGAAGAGGAGGTACTGGGATGAAACAGTCAAGGCTCACGACACTTGATGAGGTCGAGTAGCTTGCGTGCCCTGCCTTCGGAAGCACCATGACGGAATGTGGGGATCAGCGCTAGACAGCAACGAACAGCCAGACAAAATGACGAACCTACCGAGGGCGGCACAGATCGAGGACCGCTTCAGAAGGGTCTTCAAACGCGAGATGACGCCAGAGGAGGGCGCAGTCTCTCCATCACGCTGGACGACGAACCTTAACCCACGCTCTTGTTGGAGGCAACACTCTCCCCAAGCATTCGCAACCCGACCGCGATTGCAGCCCTACCGCTCTTGCTCCATTGAAGTGTTGCGATCCCCCGATTTACATGGAACCCGGCGATGAGTCCGATCGTTCCTTACGTCAACTCACTCCACGGCGACGATTGAGGTCTGCCTGCGCTCATCGTAGGGCAGCTTGCCCGAATTACAGCCAGTAGTTCGTCATTGTCCGCAGGCTTCTGCAAATAAGCTTTTGCCCCCGCTAGCAGGGTTTTCTGTTCGTTGCGTTGCGGATCACCGGCGCTCAAGACAATCACGGGAATGTCCGACAGAGTGTCACTGTCCTTTAGCCGCTCCAGAACGCTGAAGCCGTCCCCCACCGGGAGACCGAGATCGAGAATAATCAGGTTGGGTTGCTCTTTCTGCGCCACCGCAATCGCCGAATAGCCATCTGCCGCCTGCACGGTCTGGTAGTGGTTTGCACGCAGGCGTGTTGTCAGTGCCCGCCTCAGGTCGGCGTCATCATCAACGATCAAAATTTTCGTTTTGTCCATTTGAATCCTCCATTAGTTCGGTCTCGTTTGTTGCACTGTAAACTGACGAATCGCACGGACTCGGCGGAAACTCACAGTGCGCCGAGATTAGGGAGATTGCAGTTCACCCTCCTGGGCGTCAGGACTTCCAACAAAGCCTTTGCAACGATCTCGTTTCTTCATCGACCGCGATCCTACATGTTGCGGCTTGAGGATACCTGTTCAAAATCGACCAACTTCGCATGTGGCCTAGTAACCAAAGGCCAGTTCCTCGCGATTGCTGTCTCACTTGCTGACGACCGGGGTCCTAATGAGTGGACTAATTGTGACAGCAACACGAAACCCCAGAGGTTCGCCCGGATTCCCATCTCGTGAACGGCCCGATACTTTGGTGTCCACTCAAATACTGGATGTGAGCTTTATAGCTCACACCTCTCGGCTCCCAATCGATTACCGTTGTCTTCACGAACCTTACAGTTACTGGAGGATTTCATGGAATACTTTCGGGTTGACCATCCACCGGATCGACTGATTCTTTGTGATCGTTCGAATTGCGAAAACGTTGCCGACTATCAAGAAGTCAACGAACGGGGGCTTGAAGACCGAGTCTGCGCTGCCCACACCAGCAGCGAAAGGCATGCTTCAGTTCTGCCCAAGGGCTTAACCGCCGAACTTTAGAATCACTTTGCCCTCCGGGTCGCGCAATGAACGATCATCTCAAAACACAACATCGGATGACACGAATGCCACCCGTGCTTCGTCCACAAGGGAGAGGAAAGATGAAGTTGCGAGACCTGCCGAACTGGCCTCCAAATCCGAGTGGCCCGAATCCTAGTAGCAAAGATAAGGTTCCAACGCCAGATCAAGCTGTTCTGAAGAGCGTTGAACCTCGGCGTCTGAGCAATCGCGTCGTTTTTACGGGCGAGTTCGAAGGAAACCAACATATATATGATTATGAGGCCAAGCATGCAAAACTTGCGGAGCACATCGAAACGCATCTACACAAGCACATCGGGAAGAGCGTCATGCACTTGGGCGATATTGAAATCGATGAGGATGCGCTCACGGAATGAGGCAATACATTACCGCAGGTTAACTGAATCGCAAACGACCGATATTCACTTCCTGATAGGAGAAGAACAATGACTAAAACTCAATCGAAATGCGCTCACTTGCCTTGTATCTGCGTTCCACCAGAAGGCGACGAATATTGTCGCCAGTTCTGCAAAGATGCAGGGTCAGAGGAGACCGAAATCGCATGTGACTGCGCTCACTCAGCCTGCGCAAAATGAAGAACTGAATGGGATCGACTGACTCGCGCCGTAGGTGCGCGGGTTGGACTCAGATTCCAGCTTTAGCAACTGTGGTTCGTACTTACAACGGGATCAGGGATTAAAATTGAAGCTGTGAGCTATTACATGGTTAAGATGATGCTCGGCCCGACCCCGCCGCGTGCTTAACCCATAGCACCGGGTACAACTGAATGCCCTTTGAAAACGAGGTCTATGTGAAAAGGTCTTCCTTGGTTTTCGCAGTTCTGATCTTATCGTTATCGTTGCCAATTTCCGCCCAGACATGGACGGAATTTGCGGTAGGCTCAAACTACACCTATCCAGCCGCGATCAATGATGGTGGGCAAGTCACAGGTTCTTATACCGTGCCCAATGCGAACGGGTCGAAAGCGTTTATCCGCAATGCAGACGGAACGCTCATAAGAATCCAATCGAACGCGCAAAACTCCGGCAGCGCATCCATCAATAACTCGGGTGAAGTCGTAGGTTACGCTGAAAAATCTGGGTTTCACCGCTTCCCCGATGGTACGTTCCATACGTTGTCGCTCTACTGTTGCGCGACCTCGGCGGTCGCGGTGAATGGTGCAGGGTACACGGCAGGAACGTTCTTCCTTAACTGGCAACATAAAATTCGAGCGGTCTATCTGATGGACGCCTCCGGGAAGTATGTTCACTTCACTTTTCCGCACGACAGCTCCCCCCACGACTCGGTTTCAATCGAGGTCGGTGGACTGAATAACTCCAATCAGATCGTAGGCCGCTGGACAGCGTATGCCAATGGAGTTTTAGTGCAGCATGGATTTCTTTACGATTCGGGAGCTATTACCCAACTGGACGTGCCGGGGCCACGGTCACGCAACCTCGGGCCGTCAACGACAGCGGAAAGATTGCCGGTGACTGGACGGACTCCGCCGGCGTGACGCATGGCTTTCTGTGGACCGCGGCGCAGGGCTTCACACTGTTCGACGCACCGCAAGCCACGTTGACCAGCATTACGGCCATTAACAGTTCTGGGGTAGCGGTAGGTTACTTCACGGATGGAAAAGCAGACCACGGCTTCATCTTGAATACTCAGGGAGTCGTTACCATCTTAGAAGCTCCGCATGCCTCAAGCACTATCCCTAACGGCATCAACGCGAGGGGGCAGGTGACCGGCCTCTATATTGGTACGAAGTTTGCCCAGAAAGGCTTTATCTACACCCCTGCAATGTAGCTTCACAGTTGTACACCACGTCGAGACAAACTTGACGAACCGTAAATGCAAGGTGCCATGTGCACCAAGGGTTCGGATATTTCTTCAGACGGAGGCTCCTGAGGCTACCTTCTCCCGCTGCATAGTCAGAAAGCTTTCGATGGTCTGCTTCAACTGGGCGTCCACCTCGTCCGCGACAATCATCACATCCGCCATCAGCGTGGGAAAATTTACGGTGGCCATGTTGCGTTCGACTGTTTCGAAGATACATACCTGCAGGATTCGTGATTCCTGCACGATTAAGGGCGCAGTGTAGCCTTGGCGATGGCGGATTTGTCCGTGAGCCACCGCCGCTGGACAGAGGGTGTCAATCGCTTCTATGACGCGGGTCAGGCGCAGCCGGGAAGTGATGTTGCCTATCATCTCGGGAAGATACGCAGTGCGTTCTTTCGGGGAAAGCGGTAGGGCGGTCAATTCCTCCACCTGTTCCACTCGTGACAACCACCGTTCCATGGTGATGGCCAAGTCGCGATCCAGAATTGAGGCGACATCCTCCTTGGCTGCCCTTACAGATGGTTTCGATGTCAGCATTTTGCTGTCTATGAGTCTAGCAAGTTGTTCAACCGCGAAGGGCTTCACCAAAATCTCATCTGCTTGCAGAGCAATTGCGGACATCGCCTTTTTAACATCCGGAAAACTGCTGACCACTAAGATCAACGCCTCGGGCTGAGTGTGACGCATCGCAGTTACCACGGCGAAACCATCGCCAGCGTCAGGCATGTGCAGATCGGTGATGAGAACGTCGAACGATTGCGCGGCGATTTGACTGAAGGCCTCGGTGACGCTGTTTGCTGAAACCACATCGCACTTGTTGCTTTCGAGTGCCTTCCGCGACAGAAATATGTCATCCCGGCTGTCATCGACTAGGAGAACCTTGAGCCTACCCCTTTTCGTTGGACTGGCATTCCGGTAGCCGAGGGCGTTGCCGGAAGCAGATGTGGGATCAGTAGTGGCACTTTCGGAGTCTGCAAGATTCGGTTCCGCCGGCAATGACATTGGTCAATCTCCATCTTCACTTTAGCCTGTGCAAACAAGGCAAACTGTTCAAGAATGCTCATACTGTGCAGTTTCGTATTTATTTGCGCACGTCTTGTCACGAATCATGCCGTTGGGCGTAAACTTGACGGCGAGGATTGTCATCTACGTCGTGCAAATGCGGCCCCAAAAGCACAAAGCTTTACTACTCGAACGTCCAACTGTTAGTCAGCCCGGCGAATCTGGGATACCGGGCGGAGTCGGGATACCGCTTACACAGACCCAAGTACGAGTGTGCACCCAATGCGGCAAGGCGGAATTTGATGTACCCGAGTTGGACATGCAGAGGTGGTTTGGGAAGCAGCCTTACCAATTGGGCGTGGGTTCGTAATACAGCATGAACGGTCATTCTCAACGGCCACGGCCCGGCGTGTTGCGATCCCCAGATGTACCCATCAGCTTGCACATCGCCGACCTCAGACCAGAGATCGACGGCATCAAAGAGCTAAATATGATCTACTGGGCGCAAAAGGTTCACACGTATCTAGACCAAGCTGCACACGAGAGGAGAAAAGTCAGGCTCGAAGAGATCATGCGAGAACTCACGGCGCTGGGTCCCAAACGAGATTAGCCTCAGTGATGCGGAGCAGGTTTGCCAAACACTCACAGCCACGATGGAGTCTGAGGTCGTCGTATCCGCAACCGTCCTGAAGTGAATTGGGCGGTCTTAAGGAAACAGGCACTCACTTGGGTGGCGAGAGTTCGATCATTTCTACTCGAATCACGTTGTTTGCATTCGAATTCCCCGTCACCTTAACGCGCCTTCCCTTGTACTGCTTAGCTTGCCCACGATCATTAAGCAGGTACTCGGCATTCGCTGCTTTCAGGACGTACGCATGCCGCCTCTTGGTTATCGTCCCAATAAAACTTCTGCCTGTTTCTTGATCCATGTCGAGAGGAGTTGTTGCTTTAGGCGTTGGGGCAATCGTCGAGGGCGACTGGGCGGTCGGATCGATGGGCTGAGAGAATTGGCCTTGGGCCACTGACGATGGGAGCGATACCGCCGCGATTAACACAATCGTGAGCAGCAATCCTATTCTCATCATGCCTCCATATCAATTGGCACTATTCTCCCGCCAAAGGTAATTTACAAGGCTGATTTGTTGATGTCTGTTCAACATTGCTCACTATTGTTATCGGCACTCTGCTGGCGTCTTCCGGCGAACGGCCCGACACCTTTGGTGTCCACCCAGATGGTCTTGTGAGCGTTATAGCTCACATCGCTCGACCTCCGACCGGGTACCGTAGACCTAGCATCCAGAGTCTGTCATGACCAGCCCCATTGTCGTTTTTTCCCCAGTTTCGAGAATCTGCGCACAAGTCAAGCATCTTGGCTATGCGGTCGCTAGGCGCATTCGGCTCTATGGCGAAGAGTTTGAAGTCGTTTCCGATCCATTTCCTGAATCCGATGGGGTTGCAGTTCACGTGACAACTAAAAAAGACCCGAGCATTCGCTTGCTACGGATTCCCATCACAGTGCTTCAGAGTGCAAGGAGGGCGGTGGCAACCGCACTGGCGGCCGTCCGTGTTGAGAGTGCGGTGGTGGAGCGAAGAGGTCAATCCATGGAGAAATCAAACGACCAAGATCGAGGCAAGGGCGCGACGGAGCAGAACCCACAGAATCAAGGTGAGGGAGGCAATACTAGCATGCAGGGTCAATTAGGGCACCGCGATGACGATGCAGAGTTGAAGAACGCTATTCCGGCTTGTCGGGTTGAGGTTTGACAAGTCACTGCGCCGTCCTCCGGATGGCGATGACGACCTACGCAAATTGAAAGGACTGACATGAAGAAATTACTCAAGACTTTACTTGGTACCAGCCTCTATTTACTTGAGCAGTCGGATGGCGCACACGATATGCGTGACCGCGGCGCCCGTAAGATTGATGATTTCCGCGACCTCTGTTCAGCAGAAGTACGAGGATGCGGCTGAGCGCTTCGCAAAAGCGTCAAGAGCCATTCGTGGAGAGGACAACCCAGGCCTCGGCAACGCTGTGCGCCTCGCGGCGGGAATAGGGGTCGGCATCGGCCTTGGCCTGCTATTTGCGCCCGCCAGGGGTCAAGACACTCGAAGAGCCATCGCAGGTAGCGTACAGCAATTCGGTGACAAAGTCCGAAAACGGGTCTCCCCGACCGTGCTCGCGCTGCCGCTGGTTAGCTGAATCGAGCATTACCGCTTTAGCACTTTTTATTGCGAAGGTAGATTGCATTCAGGACCAACCCGAGGTTGAGCCTTTTTCTTAGCGGGATTCCACAGTTACAGCTTCAAAACCAAAATGCGGAGTTAGTCCACTGAAACACCTTTGTTAACTCTCCCGAGCTGCTGTCCTTCTATGCACCTTCAGTTTCGCGGCGGCGCCGAACACTACAACATACAATGGCGAAATTACGGACGGCGAGTCCGCCAGCAATGGTTCGCACGCGGACATACCGAAGAAGCAAGGCTTGGGAGATGAGATCCCAAATGTTCCTATGGCCACGACGTTGTGCATTGGCAAAGTGTGTAAAGACCAGTGGCAGATGCGTTCTCTACAACGCTGCCACAAAGGACCAGCGTGGACTGTACTGGCTGGTGATCAATCAGCCGGCCCCGGCCCGGTAATGTGACGAATGCAGCAGGGCAGGACGCTCGATGACGATCGCTCGAACCGTGATCAGCCGCGAGGCCGGGAGATTCGCTGAAGCTGACGTCAAGCTACGGGTGCTGTTGGTAGAAGGCGACGCGGCGGATGCAGAGTTAATCTTGCGGGCATTGCGGGGTGGTGGGTTTGAAGTGATCAGCGAACTGGTCCAGTCCGCTGACGACTTCAGTCGGGCGGTGCAGTCGCATTGTCCTGATGTCGTTCTCGCTGACTACAACCTGTCGCAGTGGACGGGCATGGAAGCACTTGAGATGTTGCGCCACGAAGGTGTGGATGTCCCCTTGATTCTGGTCTCAGGCGCGCTGGATGATCTGAAGGTGGTGGAGTCCATCCAGCAAGGAGCAACGGACTGTGTCCTGAAGAACTCTCTGACCCGGCTGCCTACTTCAGTTCGGAGCGCCCTGCAGGAAAAGAATCTGCGCACGCAGCGTAAGAAGGCGGGGCAGGATTCGCAGAAAGCAGAGGAACTAGCCCGCTCCAATGCAGAGCTAGAGCAGTTCGTCTACGTGGCCTCGCATGACTTACAGGAGCCACTGCGCACGATTGCCAATTACACTCAATTGCTGGCGGAACGATATCGTGGCAAGTTGGACAAAGAGGCCAACAAGTATATCAGGTACTCGGTAGATGGCGCGGTGCGCATGCAGTCTCTAATTAAGGACTTACTGACTTTTCCCGGTTCGGCAAAGCCGAAATTGAACTCCAGACCATCGACTGCGGCGCAGTTGTGGAACAAGCCTTGAAGAACCTCCAGGCCGCGGTACAGGACAGCGGCGCGGTGGTGAACTGGAATGGTTTGCCTACGGTGATGGGAGATCCCTCCCAGCTACCGCGGGTTTTTCAGAACATGATCGCAAACGCCATCAAGTTTCATGCGGCCGAAACGCCCTTGATTCAGATCGACGCGGAAAAGAAAGACCACGAATGGTTGTTCGCGGTCTCCGACAATGGCATCGGCATTCCGGCCGAAAACCGAGAAGACATCTTTGTCATCTTCCGGCGTCTCCATACTCGCACGGAATATTCGGGCAATGGAATCGGACTGTCGATCTGCAAGAAAATCATCGAACGGCACGGTGGAAGGATTTGGATCGAGCCTAAAGCCGACCACGGCTGTCTTTTCAAGTTTACCCTCCGCAGCGCACCACCTTCTCGGATAACGCAGGGGGCACAAGCATGAGGGCAACCGAGATTTTGCTGGTGGACGATAATCCCGCAGATACGGACTTGACCAGCGAAATGCTGTCGCGCAACGGACGTCCGAAGTATATCCGTGCTGGCCTACTGGCAAAGAAATCCAATGGATCGGTAGGGCGCTTTGGGGAATAAGGGGCTGAAACTCAGGAGACGTTCAAGCAGCACAAGTGTGAGACCACAATAGGCAACCACAGCCAATGCCTATCACATGCCGGGAGCCGGGGTTATAATCACAGGCGAGATTTTTGGCATTGACCGAAGTTCATTAACCAACGAAAATGACGAAGTACCGGGATTGGCGTCCGGGTTTTTCCAATGGTGATTGAATAGTCGCTGCCAAGTAGGAGAATCGGAAAATGACAGAACCTAAGGCCCACTTTACGCTTCAATCCCACTGCAACATTTGTAACAAGATTGTGAGCGTTACGCCCATGTTGAATAGGAGCGACCTTGTCTCAGCCCTTCAACGTGGAATGGACGTCAGCGTAATGCACGCCACTGCCGAAAGTGAGCACAATTGGAGTCTGGACGACAGGGACAACACCAGCTCAGCGATGCACTTGCCAAGGGCTTAGCCTAGCGAGGTCAGTCCGAATGGAGATATCGGACTCGGTGAACCGTATGACGATATAAGTAAACTCACGAAGATACAAGTAAGCTCACTTAAGGGAACTGCCGAACATTTCCCCACTGACGCAACTGTGTGCGGCTTCGAAAACGGCCTTGTAGTGAAGAATGCCGATTGGTCGGGAGAAGTCGTAGTGTTGAATGACAACCTTCGAGTGCTAGACACGGCTGAAACAAACAGAGGTCGTCCGACCGCGCCCGATGGAACACCCCTACGAGACGCGTTAGAAGCAACCGATCCTAGAGCATCGTTGGCGTCGTGGCGGGTTACTTCTGGCGTCGTTTAACGCCGGGCAGGGGCGGCTTCTTGGCACGCTCGCTGTCGGGAGGGCCGCCGGGCGTGGCAGGCGGTTCCAGAGCTTTCTTGGCGCAGTCTCTTCGATTCTCGATCTCCGGAGTCGAAGTCATTCCGTCGTCATCACTAAGAACAACGCTAAGTAGGGAACTGTGCACGTGCAAATTGTCGCCAACGTCGTAGTTGATAAAGTTGAGCTTTCTAAATCGGTTCATGAAGAAGCTTACCCGCGAACGGGTCGTTCCCACCATCTCCGCCAGAGTTTCCTGACTCAGTCTTGGGACCATCGTTTCGGACACACCTTCCTTTCCGAAATGCGCCATCAACAGAAGAACTCGCGCTAGCCGCTTCTCGCTGGAATTGAAAAGTTGATCGACCAAGTCTTCCTGATATCGGATGTTTCGCTTCAACAAATACCTGACAAACATGGCCGACAATTTCGGTTCGAGACTCATTGCCTGCACCATTGCCTTCTTTTCGACATGCAGAAGGACGCAGTCTGTCACTGCGGTTGCTGATGACATGCGTAAAAGTTGTCCAGCCAGACCACCCTCTCCAAAGAAATCGTCTCCTCCCAAAATGGCAAGCGTCGCTTCCTTGCCGCCTTCCGATATGACACTGAGCCGCACCTTCCCTGTTTGAATGAAGAACAGTCCGTCCGTAGAATCGCCTTGAGTGAATATCATTCCCTTCTTTGGAAAAGTCACCATATCCCTGCCCTTCCCGGTAGTTGAAAGAAAAGCGTGGGGACTGAAATGAGGTTGTTTCTTCATGGGCGTGATTTCTTTTACCACAGAGCCGTCCTAACGGTAGGGATATGTCGCTGGTGTTAATTGTGCGGGAATGGAGGAGGTAAGGCTGTTCAATAAAGCACATAATCAGTTGGTGTGAATGTATCCGTGCCCCGATCCCAAGCAATGCCTGTGTGCGACTGCGGAAGAGCGAATCGGTCTCTGTCCCCAATGCGAACCGGAAGAGGGCATCGAAATCCTGGGCCGTTCGGAAGACGGCTTTGAAGCCATTATTCGTCCAATGCCGAAGGGACACTTCCGCGTTCAATGACAATGAGGGAGAGAGGAAGACGTAAATAAGCGAAAACAGGTCGCCAGTCGGCTTGCCGCCGACCGCCTTCTGGACAGCGTCAGCGAATCGCTCAGCGTCGAGCATGGCGGGGCAGTTCCTCACACCAAACGATCAGGTCTACCCCGTTCGATTCAACGGCGCGACGGCGTATGTGACCATACCGAAGGACTAGCCCACTACGCCACTGCTTCGTTGGGCATGGATGCCATGAAACTTTCCATTGATTGAGCCAACTGAGAATCGACCTCGTCCGCAATCCTCATTATATCGGTCATGACCAAGTTAAAATCCAGATCACCCTTGTTCTTGCTCAGCGTTTCAAAAAGTGTGACTTGGAGGACTCGTGATTCATGCACGAGCATCGCCGCGGTGTAGCCTTGGAGCTTGCGTGCTTTTCCATGATTGGCGGCTGCATCGGAAATGAGCGCATTCTCCTCTCGAAATGAAGGGAGGTTCTTGGAAAGCCGGGCAACGATTTCATCAAGTATTTTGGAAAGATGTTCAGTACGCTCGTTGTCGGGGAGGTTGACGCGAGCGAGTTCAGGAATCAACTTTGCACGGCTTAACCAGTCCTCAACTATCGCGGGCTTGCAACGGTTGAGCACAACGCCCACTGGCTCCTTACCCACCTTCTGGGTCGGGTCTGGGACATAACATTTTTCCGAAACGCCCGTTTTTGTCTGAGTCAAAGAACGCCGCCTTCCACTTGGACGAATATATCTTGGTGTCATTCTCTGGACTGTACAAAATCAAACAGTTCTGAAGATTCGCATTCCCATTTTGGGACTTTTTCGCGTAATCCGCCGTTGTTATAAACGCCCCGTTTGCTCGCCCTTGAGCCATTCGCTCAACGTTCGGCCATGGCAGTTGGAGTTGGTTTTCCGTCCCTCGGCATGCCCTCCTATCCCCCCAAAAAACCAGCGAGGACTGAAAGACCCGCGTCGCAAGGGGGCGATCCCAAGAGCAAACGCGGGTCAGGGTGGTGTTGTAGTTCTAGACAGTGTACGCCTGCTGGAAGATATCCGCGCTCCCGGACAACTCAGACGGAAGCCAGGGGTTTATATGCTCCCTTGAAAATACCTTTAGTCAGTCGCTCGGCTGGAATGGAGACTGTGTTGGTTCGAGAATCACTCTGTGGCCGAGAGCCTCCAGACGTTTTACCAGTCGTCTAGTAGTTCGCAGGAGGTTGCGTTTGTCGAAGTGATGGTAGCCGATAGTCAGGATGGTGCTCGCCACCGCAATGATGGCGCGTTTGCTGCCACGAATCGCGCTAGTCGTCGAAACTGGGCTTGCAGGTAAGTCGCTTTAGTCTTTGAAGCAGCCCATGCCGCCTCGCACAGAGCTTTGCGCGCCCACCGATTCCCGTTGCGGGTTGTGCCGCTCTTGCCCGCCGTTTCATTATTCCCAGGACAGATCCCGGCCCAACTCACCAGATCAGCGTCGGAAGGAAAAGCGTCGACCGTAGGGCCGACCTCAGCCACAAGGTTCCAGGCCAGCCGCTGCTTGACACCCGGAACCGCCACCTTTGTTATCGCCGCCTGCGTCTACCTGCTGCTGCGGAACCGACTGTCAAGGATCTCGGGAAGCCATGCCACGCTCGCGGAAAGTCAATCTCAATCCCCGATCCCAGAAACACCAATCCGAGCATCCACACTGTTCATCTAAAGAAGCAGAATGCCTTTGCCGTTAGCGGTTTCTTAGTTCTCCAGTTGTTCTAGGACGGGCAGCTCGCACTCGAACAACTCCATCTCAGCTTCGGCATCTTCGCAAACAATGTGGTCAGAGGTCCGGCCATACCATTCCTGCAATTCGGGGTTCCAACGGAGTTCATGCTTCATCTGAAGTCAGCTATACCACGAATTTCGGAGGATGTCAGTCCGGCCTCGATTGCTGTCGCCAGGTGGCAGAATGATGTACGGCCATTTGCCCCCCAGCGAAACGCCTCAACCTCCGTCAACTGCAAGAGGTGAATCCAATGCATCTCCTTCGATTGTTCTTCATGGCATGGCTTGGAATTGGGGTCGGATCTATCTTCTTTCTGTTCTGGCTGTGTAAGCGGACCGACGCGCGCAACGATCGACTGCCAGAGATTTCTGCGGAGACTGTCACTTCTGCCAGTGTGTTTATGGGTGATGTCGTGCTGTAATAGCAGAAGTAAAGGGGCCGGAGAAGGTTCCGGCGCTTAGGGCGTGCTGGACCTCCGCGATTCTCCGGCCCTTCAATTCAGACCCGAGGCTTGGGCATCTTCTTTAGCACACTCCCAGTCATCCGCCGAAGTTCGGGTCAACGGACATCCGCCAATGCTTGAGAAGCCACTCCGGGATGTAGTGGCGGTCCTTGTTGCGCTGACACCACTCGTGCAACTCCAGCGATGAGCCACACGATTGCTCATTCAATCCGAGCTTCCTGATCTGTTCCTCGAATGCCGTTGGCATCCAGGGCGGAACTTCGGCGTCTTGCCCACTCGCCCACTTCGGGTTTCCATGTCTGCGAGGCACGATTCGGGGATGGTACGCCGCTCCAGTCACGCCGGACAAGAATCAGGCCCGTAACGCCATTCACCTCACCGGCCAGCGCCGATCAATCTCAGCCATTATCAGCCCAACGTACCGCATAGGGCTAGTAATCCGTAGCTCTCTGTGGGAAACTCTGTTCATGCCAAATCGGGAACCAGTTCTAGAATTTCGTATTTCCAGTCCTAATGAGTTCACTTGTTCCCTATGTCGGGGCGACGGATCGCGTAAACGAGGGGACGGATCATTCACCGTCATTGGCGATCTTCGCGAACTGATTGCCGCTTTTGAAGCGCATGTTGGGCGTTACCACACAACAGAGGACGCCAGCCAAGCCGCTGCGCGGACCAGTACTTAAGCCTTGTCATCGCTCAACAGAGACGGTATACCGGAGCTGCCTCGATAGTAGACGGTTCGTCCGAGAATAGTGTGGCCTGTGTGCTGCGTCATATCCTGAGGGGCTTTCGTGGAGACGCGGCGGAAAGCGGCCACACTAAAGAGAGGGGCGGTCACTTGCGGGCTGCCCCCTTTTTCTTTCGTCCCGCGAGGTACGCTTGGGCGGCTTTTCCTATTTTTGGCGCACGCGCAACCCGCGTTGTATCTTGCAAAGCTCATCCAGCAGTGCTTTTCGAACCCTCAAGCCCTGCCGCTGGCAAGTTGCAACTCGGTTGACATAGGAAGCGTTAACCCCTAGCTTCTTTGCCACGCGACGATACCAGTCCGGAGTGAAGCCTGTGCGCCTTGAGTAAGGCGTCATCGCGGATCTATGTTGATCCAACGGTCACAGGCCAAGGCGAAATCGCCTCGCGTTTCGCCAGGCGCGCAAGCGAACGCCGTGCGGTGCGGTCGGTCTCGACCGGCAGCACGGACGCGATTGATTCTTCGTAGAGCTTCCGGGCACGAGGGGCATCGCCCCGCAGTTCGCAAATTCGGGAGACTCCAAATAGTTCGAGTCCATCTTGTCCCTGGGTTTCCGCATCGCTGAGCAGCGAAAGAATCCGGCTGGAGAGCCCGGCGAGGCCGCGCAGGTCCATCTGGTTGTGTTGGAAACCGGAATAAGCCTCTCGGGCGGCCCGCAGCGGATGAAATCCAAATAGATTTGCGGGATCAGACCCGACAGCAGATCTGCCCCTCGATCCCATCCCAGCACGTGCCGTTCGAGCTCTGACAAACGTACCGACCCAAGTCGCAGGCGCCACAAGTTTCGCGCGGGATGAAGGAAATCGAGATGTGCACGAGGGCAGGGAAGAGGAATCTTCCGGCTCATGCGATAGCGGGTTTCGAGCAACGGCCAGTCGAACGATTTGCCATTGAATGTGACCAGCACCCGGCGTTCGGCGAGCCGCTCCCCCAGCGCGAAGAGCAACGACCGCTCTTCGCTGTAGTCACGCATGAACAATTGTTCGACTTCAAGTCCGCCACCCTCCCACCACGCGAGACCGACAAGAAACGTATAGGTCCCGCTCCCACCCGTAAGTCCGGTAGTCTCCGTATCGAGAAATATCCACTGTTCAGAGTCCGCAACCTCCTCCGGCGGGTCGGGCATCAGCAGCTGTAGGGCTCGGATATTAGGCGTAAGTTGTGCCGGTTCGCCGATCCAGCAATGCAAGGAGAGATGCTCACCGTATCGATTGGTTTTGGCCGTCGCCCCCAGTAGCTGCTCCAGCCTTCCCGATCCGTCCGGTAACCGGTCGCGCAGTTCGGCCGGAATGTGCGGCGTTGCCGCTTCCCATTCAAGCCCCGAGCGTACCGAGGGAGAAGGCAGTTGCAACGCTTTCAGTCGTCGAAATCGGTCCTGCATCAATTGACTCACTTTTGTTTCGACTCCACGTCCTCGAACCCCTTGCGCGAGTTCATGCGTACAAGCGTCCAAGGATCGCAAGCGCCATGTCCTTTGTTCTTTCGCTCCGGTCACTGGCAGGCCCCACACACGAGGGGCACCTGTTCTCGCACGGGCAATCGGCGATAAGTTCGCGCGTCCGTTCCAGTAGCACGTTTCGGCTGATCGGCCCTCAGTCATCCATTCTGGTTGATTCTTTTTCTTCATTACGCCATCAGTGCGTTGCCTGGATGTTGTCCGGATGATCATCTCTCCAAGCTCCGCCCATACCTTTAGGATCCCGGTGGTCAGGTACGATGTCGTTGTAGTCGGTGAACTCTTCGTGGCAGATCGCGCATATCCCGGCCTGTTGCCGAATTTTGCGATTTAACAGCTTCCGCATTTCGGCGGGTGATCGCAGTTCCCGGTATCCGCGCGGGTGATGCGGGTCTTCGACGCGCTGAACTCCCAGTCTTACGACCCGAGGCTTGGGAGGGGTTTCCCGGCCACAGCAAGGAAAGCGACTTGTGAATTGGGCAGAATTCGTTGGAACCGAGTCTCATCGGGGGTCTCCTGCGCTTGCTTAGGGGTAGTGGGGTCAATGGTTTCAGCGTGGACCGGCGTCAGAGTGAGCGTGAACGACAGAAGTTTCGGCGTTTGCGCAGTTTGTTCCGGAAACGGTATCAAAGGCGACAGCCATGTTTACTGGAGACCGCTATGGAAACCGCGTCCCGAACGAACGGGAGCGCCGAGTCATCGAGCTTGTTGCGCAAGGGCTCAAGAATCGCGACGTTGCGATAAGCATCGGTACGACCGAGCACGTCGTCAAGAACTACCCTTGCGTCATTTACGACAAACTGGGACTGTGGAATCGGGTCGAACTTGCTCTGTGGTATGAAGTGCACAAGCGGCCCCACGACACGATGAATTGAACACGCCTGCTGGCCCGAAGGTTGCATTGACAAAGCTACGGAGGACTAGTCTGGTCGCGTTCGAAAAGAAGGGCGATGATGGCGAGGGGCTGGATCTCGGGGATATGGCTGCGGGTAAGAGCCGCGCTGGGGCTCGCCGTCGTCATAGTGCTCTCCGTCATTGCGACTTTATCAGCGAGGGCTGTACGGATTTTCCACCGATGAGCGACTCAGTAACATTCGCTGCGTCCGCCCGACTGGCACGATAGTCGCATTGACGCCTTGCGCCTGAGGGCTAGGATGGTTGCGTCAACAGGAGGGTACGATCATGGCGAACCATGGGCGACGATGGGGCTGGATTCTAGCGGTATGGTTGCGAGGAATTGCCGTACTGGCGCTAGCGATCATAATGGCGCTGGCGACCGCGCAAGCGCAGACTCTGACCGTGCTTCATACTTTCGAGGGCGGGACAAAAGGAGATGGTTCAGACCCCGGATTTACTTCCCTAGCCCAAGACGCAGCAGGTACTACACGTAGCGGTGGTTACTCTTGGGGATGCGGCGGTTTTGGTTGCTAGGCGATACCCGGTACCGTCTGGTTTGCCTCTTGTTGTCGAGGGCAGTAATATCGATGCGTGCGCTGAAGCGGTCCGGGATCGCTGCCGAGTAACCGCGCACCCGGTGCAACCCTGGGAGCAAAACGCCCGCACCTCCTCCCGGCGCACAAGTTAGATCGCGTCACGATACTCTCCTGCTGCCAGACGATCCGAAAGGCCACAGCCCCGCCCATCGTGCCCTACGTTCAAGTTGGGTTACAGGCAATGACCCGCTAAGTATGAACTGCTCCCTTAGCCCACTTGTGCCGTACCTTACCACGCCGGTGCCATTTACCTGTCTTGGTTCGCGGATCTATTGTGTCTTCGAGCAGTTCTTGGGGAGGGCTGCCTCGGAGAGCGTCGTTGACTGGAATGAGTCGCGGCGCTTTTTCTTTTGCATCCCAGGGCACCAAGTTGATGATCGTTTCCTATTCAAGAATGTTCGTCATCGAACGGAGCCGATCCCTCGAATCGCGGCGTTTGCTGTCGGAGTCACGATTAGTAACACGTTTCAGAATTGAGGGCAACGGCAGCTTACATCCGCGTATCAAAAGTCCAGAGGGCGTAATGAACCAGTCTCGGGTTAAGAAGCAGCCAACTCGTGATGACCTCGCTGCGACGTGGCGGACAATCCGTGACCAGTCCCGAATTATAAAGTTGCTGACCGAAACAATTCGCCGTCAGGATAAGGTGCTGGGGAATGTACTAATGGCCTATCCAAGGCTTGAGGAGCTGAGGGTCAATTAAGGCTTCGGCGGCTATTGCCGACGGGGATTGGCGCGGTCTCAGTTTCGTTCCGTAATGCCGGTCGTGGCCCGCGCGATGCTCTCTCTGACTACTGCAGGCCAGTCAATGCAGCATGTACTGTATTGCCATCGCGCCAATCACCCGTATCATAGAAATTGAGGGGTCGGAGTGCGCGAGGTACCAGCGTGAGCCCCCTCGACGGCGGTCTCTCGCGGTCTCCCCTCTGCGGCCCCTCTGTGTTCCGAATTCGCAAAACTGAAGACCGGTGCTGCTTCGCTAATGGCGGATTCATGAAGCGCAAGCCAATCAACGAACCCCTGTCGAGCGCCTGTATCGTAAGGTCACAGGTAAGAAAATGAGCCCGGACATAAAGCGAATCCTGCTCCCTAAGCGAACGACCAAACCCGAAGCGAAGTAGTTTTGCACTATAATGCCGCCGTGCCCAAACTCCGCATCCGTGGCCTGATTCGCTGGCATAGGATGTTCTCTGGTGTTTATGCGAGAGTGGCTAAGAAGATGGGAGTATCGCCGTCGTATGTAAGTCGAGTGGCCCGAGGAAAGCGCGAATCAGCAGAGGTGCTGCGTGCGCTCGAAGCTGAATTGCGTCGGTTGGAAAAGCTAAAACCGAAGTAGGCTAGGCGGCCGGGTTGTCGATCTTAACCGCCAAGAACGGGTACTCCGCAAGCAGGCTGTTGAGCCGCTCGGCGTGCCCCCGCAGGATAGCGTTGAGTTCCGACAGAACAGCGTGCAACCGGTCCGTGTCCTGCATTCCCACGGCCTGAGCCGCACAACTCGCGGATTCGTCTTTCCAAGGTTACGTCGACCGCCACAAGACACCCGTTGTTTATATTTACCGGGATTTCGGTGACAGTTCCATACGTACGTACTGTATTGCCGTTCAACGATGGGCATGACTGTCACGAAACGTGACTACGGTATTCACTGTATTGCCCGCAGCCTAAGCGTGGCGCTAGTCTTCGGGAAGGCACCCTTCATAACCTGGGAGCGGTCATGGGTTAGCGTCAGCGGCACGTCATCCTTGATTCGCCGAGCGACATTCAGACCCTCACGACCGTGTTAGTTGGGTGTCCCCCAACACGTTTCAGGCCGGGCGAGGCTCGGCCTTTTCTTATTTATCGGATCGGATATTGCAGGTGGAGTAGAGGATTTGCTCTCCTGCCTGCCCTTTCCGCCCCTCTACAGTAAACCCTGTAGAGAATTAAATTCCCACTCAGTGCTAGGCTCTTCGGTATAAATTATCCCCCTGCGTATCGCCACGACGGAGGGCAGAATGAGCGGCACTGAAAAAGTTAACATCCTGATGGTGGACGATCAGCCTGGCAAACTGCTCAGCTACGAGGTCATCCTGAGTGAGCTGGGCGAAAACCTGATTAAGGCTGCGTCCGGACCTCAAGCCCTCGAACAACTTCTGAAGAACGACATCGCGGTAGTATTGTTAGATGTCAACATGCCCGGACAAGACGGCTTTGAATTAGCGAGGATGATTCGCCAGCATCCCCGCTTCGAGAAAACGGCGATCATCTTCATCTCCGCCGTGCGTGTAACCGACATCGACCGGCTCACTGGATTCGAGCAGGGGGCGGTGGACTATATTTCCGTTCCGATCGTGCCACGGCTCTTAAGGGCCAGGGTCAAAGTTTTCGTGGAGCTGTATCGGAAGACGCAAGAAATGGAACGGCTGAATGGCGAGTTACGGGACATTTCCAGCCGATTGCTAAAAATGCAAGATGAAGAACATCGGCGTATCGCCCGCGAGTTGCACGATGGTTTGGGGCAGGAACTTGCTGCACTTAAGATGACCATAGCGCAGATTCCTCGTCACAATTCAGCAAATGCGAAAGACCAGGCAGCGAGTGAAGCGAGTGAAATCGTCGAGCGGGCGAGCCGACAGGTGCGCAGTATGTCTCATCTCTTGCACCCACCGTTGCTCGACGAAGTGGGATTGGTGTCAGCAATTGAATGGTACTTAGACGGATTGACGAAGCGCAGTGGCATTGCGACATCGCTGGAGGTGCAGCCTGTTAATTTCCCACGGCTCACATGCGACGTAGAAACGGCAATCTTCCGGGCTATTCAGGAGGCGCTCACTAATGTTTTCAGGCATTCGGGAGCAAGTAATGCTTGGGTTAGGCTGAGCCAGCAAGAAGGTCAGGTGATGGTAAGAGTCGGTGACGATGGCAAGGGCGTCGATCCAGAGATCGCGGAGATGCGTCCTGGCAGTTTGGGAATTGGTCTGGCAGGCATGAGGCAGCGCGCCAAAGAGTTTGGAGGAACATTGCGATTGACCAACGCAAATCCCGGTACACTCATCGAGATCGTCATTCCTGCCCGGAGCTTCGTTCCTCAGAAGGAACATGCCATCGCGTGACTGGCGCTCATTTGGAGTGGAATTCAGATCGGGAACATTTTTCTTGATCGTTTCTACCCGACTCCAGACCCCAGCAAACGAAAGTCGTCTTTATTCAATTGCTTGTGTCCGAGGCAACTTCGGCAAGCTACGTGCCTTATTTGTTCTCACGCAACGCTTGGTTCTGGCTCACTCTGGTCGTGTGCGCAAACGAACCGCTGCGCGCGCCGCTCGAAACCATTCTCTCGACGTAAATGGAGGCGAGCCCCGTGAACGAGAAGCCAGTCCTCTGCCACATCTGTGGTCAGCCAGTAGATCTTACGCTCGGTACGGTTGCGGATGAGAAGGGGCGATCCGTCCATGAGGTGTGCATCAAACCCGCAAACATCTTCGTGTCAAAACGCGGACACACCAAAATTCTGGATTTCGGATTCATCGGCGTCCTTCCAGAGCCGAAGGAAATCACGATACGCTTCGATAAAACGAGGATTTGTCCGCAGTATCGCTCAGAGCTAGATCGGCGGACTCCCCGCTGATGAGCGCTGCGGGAAGCCTACCTCTCTTACTAGATCCTGGAAACGTGGATCGGATCGCAGGCGGTCCAGTTCAGGATCGACGAGCATTGAGAGCACCTCAAGCTGCCGATTCTCGTAGGCGTTGTTCAGTGCCATCAGGGCGGCTTTCCGATCTCCCAAGTCTGCATAGTCGAGCGCAAGATAATACCAAGGCCGGTCAATGCGCTCATGGATCTTGACACATTGGCGCAAGTACGCTGTCTGCCCACCTGTTGAATACGCAACGGACAGTTGATCCACAAGAGCGGTCCAATCGGTTTTCGGATCCCACAACTGTAGCAGCGTTCGCAATGGCGGAATCGACTCCGCGAACCGGCCTTCACGGCGGTAGATCAAGTGGATGGAATGAAACGCAGGCCAAAAGTTCGGATCGATCCTCAGAGCCTCCTGATACTGCTCGAGAGCTCGGTCATACTGGCGTGCCTGTTGCAAGGTATTGCCAAACTGCTGATGGACGATGGCAGAAAGCGGGTCCAGCGTCAGCGCCGTTTGCAGTTCGCGGATCGCCTCCTGGTGCCGGGCCACAAGCGATAGGAACTCTCCATACCACTGGTGTCCGGTGGAGTAGTTAGGATTAAGAGCAAGCGTTTTGTTAAATTCCTTTTCTGCTCCTGCAAAGTCCCAATCCTGGTAGAGACTGACTTCGGCAATCGAGAGGTGCGCCTCCGCCAGAGAGTCATCCAGAGCCAAAGCCTTGACGGCTGCGTCTTGCGCTTTCTGGTAGGCCTCGGGTTGTGAAGCCCTGGTCACCATCGGAAGCACGATGTAGCACTGCGACAGCCCGGCATAGCTGCGGGCATCGTTGGGATCTTCTTGGATGGCCCGGTTGAAGTACTCAATCGCGGTGGTCAGGTCCTGGCTAGTGCGTAGCGCCCAATAGTGACGGCCTTGCAGATAATCCTGAAATGCCGGCGGATTCAGGGGGCGGTTGTGGGCAAGATCCTGCTGCTGCTTCGATGTCAACCTAACTTGGATTTGCCGCGCGATGTCTTGTGACAACTCTGCCTCCAGAACAAGCACGTCGCTCAGCTGCCTATCGTATGCTTCAGCCCACAGATGCTGATCGGTCGCCGCCTCGATCAATTGCACGCGCACCCGCATGCGGTCGCCAGAGCGCTGCACCGAACCTTCCAGTACAGCGGCAACATGCAGTTCGCGAGCAATCTCCGGGATCGTCTTGCGGGTTCCTTTGTACTGCATGGCTGAGGTGCGCGAGATTACCTTCGGACCCTCCAGCTGGGCCAGATCGGTGATGATTTCATCTGTCATGCCCTCGGCCAGGTATTCCTGAGTTGGATCGGCCGATATGTTCTCCAATGGCAATACGGCAATTGCCTGAATGGAACCAGATTGCGCGGCTAAGGCCGCCGACTTGAATCGCGCTCTGATCGCGAAGCCGGCAGCTAGCAGGACCACTGCCAGAGATGCCCACGCAAGAGGACCAAGCCGGCGGTTAGAAGCGGGTTCAATATCTTTGGACAGGAGTCTGGGTTGCGGAGTTGCGTCTGATGCAGCGACCGCCAGCACTATCGATTCGAGAGGTTCTTCGGCTGCAGGAATCGCGATCTCTGGGTCGACCGCTGAGGTACTTTCCGGTCTTGTAACCGACGCCGGGGCCACGAATCTGTACCCGAGGCGCGGCACGGTTTCAACGAAGCGAGGGTTGTCGGCGGAGTCATTCAAGGCCGCGCGCAGCTTCTTGACGGCGGTGTTTAGTCCAACATCGAACTCTACGAACGTGTCGCCAGGCCAGAGCCTCTCTTTCAGCTCTTCCCGGGTGACGACCACCCCTTGCCGCTCCAACAACAGCACCAGCAATTGGAAAGGTTTGTCTTGCAACCGGATGCGAAACCCGCTCTTGGTTAGTTGGCGGTTATCGAAATCCGCTTCGTAAATACCGAAGCGCGCAATCCGGCGTTGTGCAGTTGATCCCATGGCCCCATCCAGCAAGGAGCGCCATCATCCTATCACGTCTGAGTTCACAAGATGATATAAGTCATTCCCCGGCACGACGTTGCATGTACAGATGAAAGTCGCCAACTGACTCTTTGACAAGGCACCGAGGTTGGGCCAGATTTGCTGCCGCCAGAGCGTTGCACTCCTTCCGCATTCTGAAAGCCTTAACTCAACCGCCGCGTCTGGCTAAGAGCTCATTGGGGAGAGTTTCATGAAGCGCCTAGCTTTGCTGTTAACGGTTGCCGTGTTCTGCCTTTCATCCGGGCTGGCTCAAGAACCTTCCACATCGCAAACCGTGGCCATACCTCACCTGGTCCGTTTCTCTGGAGCGGTAAAAGATGTGTCCGGTCAGCCGCTCTCTGGAACCTTGGGAGTGACCTTCGCCTTGTACCGGGACCAGGACGGCGGAGCGCCACTGTGGCTGGAAACCCAGAACGTGGCAATCGACAACAGTGGCCGCTATGCCGTGTCGTTGGGCGCCACAAGAGCCGACGGCTTGCCGGTAGAACTGTTTGCCTCCGGTGAAGCGCGTTGGCTAGGAGTGCAGCCGGACGGCCAGGCCGAGCAGCCCCGCGTGCTGCTGTTCAGCGTTCCCTACGCGCTAAAGGCGGCTGATTCTGAAACGGTTGGCGGACTTCCAGCTTCCGCGTTTGTGTTAGCCAACGGCTCGCAAGAGAACGGAACGGGGACGAAGGCTGCGGCGGCCCCTCGTTCGACGACCGCGCCAAACAGCGCAGGTCCACCAGCCCACGGCGCTGTAACCGGCAAGGGCGTAGTCGGTTTCATTTCCATGTGGGACAAGACCACCGACATTGTCGACTCATTGATTTTCCAGAAGAGTTCGCAGGTCGGCATTAACACGACGGCTCCGGCGGCGACATTCGACGTGAACGGAAAGAGCGACATTCGTGACACGCTCACTCTTTTCCA